>MDTA01162144.1_pt1 | contig 14352 bp, 10 predicted proteins | sample 811151 | NCBI WGS metagenome assembly MDTA01 (sample SAMN05326648, study PRJNA326480) | marine metagenome | isolation source: seawater | place: Indian Ocean: South | collected 2010 | reverse complement strand
GTTTGGGTGAGTATTTGTTTTCAAGTTATTAGGACTTGGACCGTTTATTGGTTAGCTTACTGCCACTGCTTGGCCGGCTTGATTTCGAGCTGCCGGATGACCCTGATCTTTTATTACTCAAAGTGCTGGGAGTACTTGGCCGGCTTGATTTCGAGCTGCCTGATGACCCTGATCTTTTATTGGTCAAAGTGCTGGGAGTACTTGGCCGGCTTGATTTTAAGCTTCCTGATGATCCTAATCTTTTATTGCTCAAAGTGCTGGGATTACTTGGCCGGCTTGATTTCGAGCTGCCGGATGGCTCGGACCTTTTGTTAGTCAATGCACTGGCAGATTCTCTGTTTTTGGAATGATCTGAATCCGATCTTCTATAGGAATCATGGTCGGAGTAGTGGTGGTGATGGCGGTGATAGCTTCCATAGCCAAAGAAACTGCGCCTATAGGGATTGTATGACCTGTAGTAAGGATCGACGTATCCCACTTCCCAGGGGTCACTGTAGCCGTAGCGGGTATTGTAGCCTGATCCATATTGCCGATAGGATGCGCTAGTCTGGTAGGAGGTGCATGAAGCCAATACAAGGCAGGAGGCGGCGAAGAAGAGCAGATATATTCGTTTCATCAGCAATTTGGACGTTGTTTATACTGTTATTATTCGAAATGCCTTCGGGTAATGCAATTGGAAAGTCGCTTATAATCCATAGTGAATATTATTTATCTAATGAAAAGAGGGCTTGTCGATCTTGATGAGCGTTATTAGCTTAACGGTATGAAACCCTCACAAAATTCTCTGATTGAATCCTGGGACCGGCGGCGGTTCATGACACGCACTGGTCTTGGAGTCAGTGCTTTTCTCGTGCCGGGCGCTTTTGCTGAGGCTCTGCAGCGCACTCCGCGCCAGATGGAGGGGCCCTTTTATCCTGATAAAATGCCTCTTGATACCGATAATGACTTATTGGTTATCGGTGATTCCACAACACCTGCGATCGGAGAAGTGACGCATCTCTCTGGAACGGTCAAAAATGTAAAGGGTGAGGTTGTTCGTAATGCCCTTGTAGAAATTTGGCAGGTTGGGGCCAACGGTGTTTACATGCATTCCAAGGATAACCGCAAGGGGCGAGACAAGAACTTTCAGAGTTATGGAAGGTTTTTGACGGACTCAAAAGGCAGATATTACTTTCGGACCGTCAAGCCGGTTACCTACCCTGGACGCACTCCGCATATTCATGTGGCAGTAGGCCTTAAGGGAAAAAGGATGCTGACTACCCAATGCTACATCAAGGGTGATAAGCGTAATGTCAGGGATGGTATTTACCGCAGCCTTGGGGCAGAGGGGCAGAAATTGACTACTATTGCATTTGTTCCAATTAAGGGCTCTAAGACGGGTGAGCTTTCGGCTTACTGGGACATTGTGATTGGTATTACCCCTGAATCATAGAGCACAGAGAACCTGATCCTATTGTGGAGTGGTAGAAATGCTTCGCCACTTGCCCAGTTCGGCAATTTTCTTCTCTACCGCGGCTGCCCAGATCTGGTATCCCTGAGTATTTGGATGAAGGGCATCGGGCATAATAGTTTTTGGTAGGGTGCCATCTTCTTTGAGGAATTTCCCAGAGATGTCCATGAAGTGGATATGCTGATTGTCGGCAAGTTTTGCAACCATTCCGTTTACCTTGTTGTTGAGTATTCGTTTAGGATCACTAGAATTAGTTCCACGCGGAAAAATTCCCAGAAGAAGAATTTTCATGTGAGGGCGGCGGTCTCTTAGAAGAGCGACAATGGACTTAATTCCCGAGGCCGTTTCATCAGCCTTTTGCATTACGTGGCCTGTATTGTTGGTGCCGATCATGATGACGGCCACCTTGGGTTTTACCTGAGGAGGGAGTTCGCCGTTGAGAAGGCGCCATAGCACGTGTTGTGTCCTGTCACCGGAGAAACCAAGGTTCAAGGTGTTTCGATCAGCATAGTATTTGCCGAAGACTTCTTTTCCGGCGCTTTCCCAAGCGTGTGTGATCGAGTCGCCGATCATCAGCAGGTCGCAGTTGCCCTCTCTGGCTATCTTGACTTTTTCCTGGTGACGCTTTTTCCACCATGCTTCCTGTAGACGGGCACGAGGAATGGTGGCATCACTCACTCCAAAATGGCTGCGTTGCTGCATGTAGAGTTCCTTCATATCTACCATTGTTGAAGCGTATTTCTCTTCATCATGGACAGAGCGCATTTCATGCGGGTCTTTTTTCAGGTCGAACAGGTTCCATTCGCCGGTATCCGGAAAAAACATTAGTTTGTGCCTTCCGGTGCGCACTCCGTCGTGGCGTGCAACGCGGTGTGTACGCTCGCCGTAGTAGGCATAATAAATGGATTCGCGCCATTTATCCGGTGATTTTGAGGGGTTTTTGAAGGCTGGAACTAGGCTGCGACCATGCATGTGCCTCGGAATGTCAGCATTGGCAATATCCAGAAATGTTGGCCCGTAGTCAATATTCTGGATCAATGTTTTAGATTCTGTGCCTGGTGGAATCACTCCGGGCCAACGGATCAGAAAGGGCATAGCCAAGGATTCCTCAAACATCCAGCGTTTATCGTACCATCCATGCTCGCCCAGGTAGAAGCCTTGATCAGAGGAATAGATGACAATGGTGTTCTTTGCCAGTCCAGTCTCGTCGAGATACTTGAGCATTCTGCCAACGTTCTCGTCAACGGCACGAATAGTTCTTAGGTAGTCCTTGATGTAGCGCTGGTATTTCCATCTGGTGACATCTTTGCCCTTGAGCTTGCCGCTCTTGATATCTGCTATTAGTTGATTGTTCTTCGGGCCATAAGCATTGTCCCACTGTTGTTTTTGTGTGGCGGTCATTCTCCCATACTGGGCATTGGCAATACCGCTTAGAAAATATTCAGGAAAGAGGGAATCTTTGCCGTGAAATTTCATGTCATGCCCCCAATACATGTGATCGGCTATCCCCATTGCGTGTTGTTTGAGAGTTTGCGAGCGGTTGCCGCCATAATCGTCGAAGAGCCCTGATGGTTCAGGCATCTTGATATTGTCGAAGAGTGTGAGGTGCCTTGGAGCGGGTGCCCAGTTTCGGTGAGGAGCCTTATGCTGACACATAAGTATGAAGGGTTTTGAGCTATCCCTTTTTGTTTTGAGCCACTCAAGAGCTCTGTCAGTGATGATGTCTGTACAATATCCCTCATAGCGCTTCCGGGTGTTATCCATCTGTATAAAATCCGGGTTATAGTAAGCTCCTTGTCCTGGTAAAATTTCCCAGTAGTCAAAGCCGGTAGGATTGCTTACGAGGTGCCACTTGCCGACAATAGCGGTTTGGTAACCGGTTCTTTGAATGAGTTGCGGAAACGTTGTCTGGCTACCGTCAAAACGGGAATTGTTATTGTCTAGAAAACCGTTCGAATGGGAGTGCAATCCGGTAAGAATACAGGCTCGCGAGGGACCGCAGATGGAATTGGCACAGAAACTATTGTGGAATATTGCTCCTTCGGAGGCGATGCGGTCCAGATTCGGGGTCGGGGCTGCTTGTGCTAAGTGGCTGCCGTATGCGGAAATAGCAGCCTCTGCGTGGTCATCGGAGAAAATGAACAGGATGTTTGGGCGCTCAGCCGCCATGGCCAAACTGCTCAAAATGCTGAGGAGGGCCTTTACTGCTGTTAATGTCTTAAATTGCATGTGCAGGATATAGAAGAGGAGGGGGACTGCTAACAAGAAGAATCGAGGTTTCTTTTTTTATTTTTTAGGCAGTTCGTCTTTCCATACCCTTAACCTCCCTTAGAAGGCGGGCAGTAATCCGGAAGAACTGCACTTGTTTGCGACAAAAGATTGACGATTGGCTGAAGGCATGGACAGTGGCGCCCATTCCTGAGGGATTGGCTTGATCGATGAGTGCAGAGAAAATTCGCAATATTGCCATTATTGCCCATGTTGACCATGGTAAGACCACCTTGGTGGACCTACTGTTACAGGCTGGAGGAATGTATCGTGAAAACCAGTCTGTTGAGGAGCGGGCGATGGATTCGATGGACCAGGAACGGGAGCGGGGAATCACCATCAAGGCAAAGAATACAGCCATTCTATGGAACGGTTACACGATCAATATTGTGGATACTCCAGGTCACGCTGACTTTGGTGGTGAGGTTGAACGGGTGATGAAGATGGTTGACGGGGTGTTGTTACTTGTTGATGCCGCTGAAGGGCCACAGGCCCAGACGAGGTTCGTGTTGCGCAAGGCATTGGCACAGGGATTATCCCCAATCGTTGTGGTTAACAAGGTGGATCGCGAGTTTGCTGATCCGGCGGGTGTGCATGATAAGGTATTGGAGCTCTTTCTTGATCTAGATGCCTCAGAAGACCAGTTCGAATCACCATTTCTGTATGGCAGCGCTAAGGAAGGATACTTTGTGCGACAGGTGGAGGATGACCGTGATGGCGTGATCCCATTGCTTGAGGCTATAGTGGAAAACATAGCTCCACCCCGCGTGGATGAGGGGGCTGCTTTCAGGATGCTGGCCAGCAATATTGACTGGGATGACTATGTGGGGCGTGTAGCGATTGGCAAAGTGCTTTCCGGACAGGTTTCAAAGGGGGATCGGATTTGGCGCATTGCCCGTAATGGTGAGCGAACGGCAGTCAAGGTTACCAAGGTTTTTCAATACACTGGAGTGGGACGATCGGAAGACTCGGCAGTGGGTGAAGCCGGTAATATCATTGGTATTTCCGGATTTGAGGATGTGGACATTGGAGAAACTCTCAGTGCGGACGAAGCTGCGGAGCCCTTGCCTTTTGTGGATATCGATCCTCCCACTGTGCAGATGCAGTTTTCCGTCAATGATTCCCCATTCAGTGGGCGAGAGGGGAAATATGTCACCTCGCGTCAGGTGCGTGATCGCCTCATGCGGGAGGCAAAGATAAACATCTCTATTGATGTCAGCGACAGTGAGCGGGCAGGTGTCTTCAATGTTGCGGCTCGCGGGGCGATGCAGATAGCAGTGCTCGTCGAGGAGATGCGGCGTGAGGACTATGAGGTTTGTGTTTCCCGTCCCCGTGTAATCACAAAGCGAGATGAGAATGATGTTTTAGTTGAGCCTTTTGAGACCCTTTATGTAGAGGTTCCTGAAGAATATGTCAGTGGGGTAATGAAGGCTCTTGCAGCCCGCCGAGCTGAAATTGTTAACATGATGGCTTCGGCTGCTGGCAGTGTCATTGAATCAACTATTCCAACCCGTGGACTGATTGGATTTGAGTTTGAGTTGCTCAATATGACCAGCGGGCACGGAATTATGTCTCATTTGTTCAAGGAGTATGCTCCGCGCGCCGGGGAAATTGCTGGTCGAACTACCGGCACCCTGGTTTCCATGGAAGATGGAGTGGCCATGGCTTATTCCCTTGATGCCCTTGAGTCACGAGGGAAGCTTTTTATTGGTGCCGGGGAGAATGTCTACGAGGGGCAAATTGTCGGAGAAAATCCGCGCAGTGATGACCTTCCCGTCAATCCAACCAAAGAAAAGCACCTTACCAATCACCGTTCTTCAGGGGACGGCAAGGGAATACAGTTGTCTCCACCTCTCAAGTTTTCGCTTGAGCGGGCCATTGAATACATCAGTGCGGATGAACTAGTAGAGGCGACCCCAAAGAATGTTCGTTTGCGCAAACGGATACTGTCTGCCACCGACAGGAAGCGTCAGGCTCGCAAGGCAGTATCCGAGTAGAGCTGGATTGCTCAATGGGATTGACTAGTTGACTAAATGCGGTCACGGGCGCTGACCTTCCAGCTTTCACCTGTTGCCTGTCCGTTGCGCACGATGGAGGCGCTTGCATGGAGGGCGACTGTCGGACAGATGTGCTTTGGAAAGGCTAGGACGGGGGAACTAGGTTTCAATCGTGTGGATTCTGGGCATTCAATGACAAGGTGTTCCTCACTGTGAATGATGGCTTTAGCATCAGGAAGTTCCGGAATATATACCCTTTTTTCAATAGGATTCTCGGCTGCAATTGCCTTGTGACCGAGGTCCAAGCAGATATTAGATTCGTCTGGTTTACTGATGATACGGGTAAGGAGGCAGGCGGCAATTTCGAACTGGAGATCTGGAAAAGCGCGCGCGTAACCGATATCCCACAGCAGAGTTGTGCCAGGGCTGCATTGCCAGTCTGTTGAATCAGCCCAGATTCCGAAAGTCGGGGAACCGCTGACAATGATTTCCGGTGGGGGGTCCACGGCGGCATAATCTTCAAGCGCTCTTCTTATTGAGTTTACCTTTTTCTTTCGGCTTTCAAGGCAGGGTTGGTGAAGGTGTCCATCGTAGGCATGAAGCCCGGAAAAGATGACGCCAGGCTGGGTCTCTATCCAATGCCGGAGGGTATGCATTTCGGAACCCAGAGCAATACCCGTGCGATGCATGCCGCAATCAATATCTATATATAGCCGGAAGGGAGATCTTTCTCTGCCCAGTTTATCTGCAATGGATTGGGCACAGGAAAAGTTGTCAGTGACTGCTGCAAATGAGGTATCCGGGAAGCGTTCGATTAAATTTGCAAGTCGTTCTATATTGGGGCCTACCGGTTGGTAAGCCAATAACACGTCCTGAGCACCTGAGATTGCTGCCATTTCGAGTTCCGCGATTGTCGCGGCCTTGAATTTATGGATGCCGTGCTCCATCTGCAGTTTCATGACTTCGGTCATCTTGTGACTCTTAACGTGGGGACGGAGTCGTTTGATGCCAGCCCTTCCTACGGTGGAGATCATCCTGTCGATATTGCGGCCGACTTTTTCCGGGTCGATAAGCAGTCCGGGGGACGGAATGTCTTCAGGATTGGTCAGTCTCTGCCAGTCCATGGATGTTGATCGATATCCGCACGGCAACCCCTAGGTTTCAGATGCTTAACCAGGATTGCAATAACGGGTTAGTAGTTATACGGATATTTCACTCCGGGCGCCCATTTTTTGCCGGGGCTTTTCCAGTGATGAGGGCTTTTGCCTGGCGGACATAACGGCGTCCTAAAAGTTCGTAACCTTCCTTGGTGTAGTGCAGGTCATTGCGCTTTACTCCGTTTTTCTCTTTGTCGTTGAGGTCGTCACAGTCAACCCACGAACCATGTGGGTCGCCATTGGCGACATTGACCTGTGCTTGGCGGACACTTTCCCATGACTTGTCATTGCGGCAGTCGGACAACCTTCCGATGACAAAGTTCATTTCCGGTTGCTTCAAGTCACGGCGAAGGTTGGCAATGAGTTGCTTCATGGCGTCGGTATACGCACTGCTGAGCTGTTCTTTGGCATCACGTTCACCCTGCATCCAGCAAAAGGTGACCGACTTTGGCTTTGGGTGCTCTTTGGTAATGGCAGCAAATTTCTCGAGGATCGGCTTATAGTATGTGGTAGCATTGATCCTTGGTTTCAGGTCATGTTTTCCGGCAATGTCATTCCATTCCTCGACCCAGAGTCGGATAGGCTGCCCTCCCCGGGCAATCTTGAAATAGACCACTTCGTCCTCAGGAAAGAGTTTTTTTGCCTCCGGGGCAAAGCCTGTGGTCGGGTTCATGCCTGCCATGTTAGATTGTCCGGAAAGGATAAAGATATGGACAGGCTTATCTGCGCATGGAGCGTAGGCTGCAATAATGAGAAAGGTAATGAAGCTTAGGAGTTTAATTAACGGTTTCATGGATGGATGGAAAAAAATGCTGGTTTTTAGTTGGATTTTGAGGCAAGAAAGCTGCTCCGGAAAGGTAATATCATGAAAGTTATCAGTGCTGAAGAAGTTCACCAAGCCCTTAGTTTTCCCGCCCTTGTAGATGCGTTACAGGAAGCATACGCTGGAGAATACTCGATGCCGCCTAGGCAGGTATTCCTGCTTGATGAGCAAGGTCCCGGACATGACGCCTTTGCTGTTCTTCCATCATGGAGTGAACAGTTGATAGCGGTGAAGGCATTCACCTATTTTCCGGGAGCCGAGCCTCCCTACAAGTCGCTCTATTCAAAGGTGATGCTGTTTGATCGTGCGCATGGTGAGCCATTGGCTCTGGTCGATGGGACGACCGTTACATTCTGGAGAACGGCCGGGATCTCCGGATTGGCCACCCGCCTGCTTTCAAGGGAGGATTCACAAACGATGCTGCTCCTCGGTACCGGCAACCTTGCTCCTTATATCATACGGGCTAATGCCAGCGTGCGGGACCTGAAGAAGATCATGATTTGGGGAAGGACCCGATCAAAGGCTGAAGAGGTTGCAGGGATAATGAAAGAGGAATTGCCAGAGATTGATTTCATTGCCGTTGATGACAGGCAGGCAGCCTGTGCAGAGGCGGATATTGTGGTTGCCGCGACAGGGTCGCATGAGCCGGTAGTAATGGGTGATTGGATCAAGCCGGGAACCCATACCGATTTTATTGGTAATCATCATGCCGACAAGCGTGAGTGTGACACCGAACTAGTTCTTAAGGCGAAGGTTTATGCTGACAGCAGGGTAAATGCATTCAAGGAAGCCGGCGAGATCCTGGTGCCTATTGAGGAAGGCGTCTTCACAAGGGAGGGGGTGGTTGCGGAACTTTCCGAGATGTGCAGTGGCAGTGCTACGTTGCGTGAATCCGCCGAGGAGGTCACCCTATTCAAGTCCATCGGCATGGCAATGAGTGATCTGGTGGGAGCCGGGTTGGCTTACCGGACGGTTACTCAATAAGGAGATCACCCTCCGGTTATCAGGAGGGCCTTGTGGCCGCTGATTCCCTGATGATCTTAAGGGCGTCTTCACGCTCTTCTCCAGCAAGAGGCAGCCTCGGTGCGCGTACCGTTTCGGTTCCATAGCCCATTTCCGAGCAGGCCAACTTGATATACTGGACAAGCTTGGGGTGACTGTCAAAGTGCAACATTGGCATATACCAGCGGTAAATCTCAAGGCCCCGCTTCCAGTCGCCGGCAGCAGCAGCGTCCCACATCAGCCGGTTCTCGCGTGGGAAGGCATCAACGAGTCCTGATATCCAGCCACTGCATCCAAGCATGATGCTTTCAAGGGCTACGTCATCAAGCCCTGAGAAAATGATGTAACGTTCACCTAGCTTGTTAAACAGGTCAGTGATGCGTCTGGTGTCGCCGGCCGCTTCCTTGATACAGACAATAGTCTCGACATCGGCAAGGTCCTCAAACATTTCAGGCGTAATATCCACCCGGTAGACGGGGGGATTGTTGTAGCACATGATAGGCAGGTCAGTGGCTGCCGCCACAGTGCGGAAGTGGTTGACTGTTTCACGCCGGTCGGAGTTGTAAACCATGGCGGGCATCAGCATGAAGCCGTCCACTCCTGCATTGGCTGCAGCCCGTGCCGTCAGGCATGCATTGGCGGTGGTGAACTCAGCGATGCCGTTAAGTAAAGGGACACGGTCCTTGCTGACTTCCTTGGTGGCCTTGATGACCTCGACCTTTTCTTCAAGGGAAAGCGAGCAGTTCTCGCCGATGGTGCCGAGCATGATCAAGCCGTGGATCCCCTCCTCGAGCAGCGCCTCGACATGTTTCTGTGTGGCGGGAATATCAAGGGAGAAATCGTCTTTAAATTGTGTGGGCACAGCGGGATAAACCCCGCTCCAGTCAACTTTCAGTGGCATATATCCGGAGTGTGAGACCAATAAGGAGTATTTGCAAACTGTAAGCTACACTAGTGAGGTATAATCCATCGTTTTATGGTGGTTCAGGTTACTGTGGACGGCGGGCATGGGGTATTTGAGACCGGTGGCGCAATTAAAGAGGACAACGCTTTCGCTACTGGAGATCCTGCCGCTTTTCAATTCTTTGAGATAGGCGGCATAGGTTGCAGCACCTTCCGGGCAGAGTAGGATGCCTTCAAGCCTTGCTACTTCGCTTCTGGCATGATCGATGGCCCGATCATCAACAGCAGTGGCAAAGCCCCCGGTTTTCCTGATGCCTTCCAGGATTAGAAAATCTCCAACTGCGTAAGGAACTCTGATTCCGGCCGCCTCGGTGTGGGCATCTTCCCAGAACTGGGCATGATCTGCCCCTGAGTCGAAGGCTTTGACGATGGGAGCGCACCCACTTGCTTGGACGGCGACCATTCGTGGCCGCTTGCTGTCAATCCAGCCGATTGCTTCAAGCTCATCAAAGGCCTTAACCATTCCGATTAATCCAGTGCCACCACCTGTGGGATAAAGGATCACATCAGGTAGTTTCCAGTTGAACTGTTCTGCAAGTTCGAGCCCCATGGTTTTTTTTCCTTCAATACGATAGGGTTCCTTGAGGGTGGACACATCAAACCATCCTGTTGATTCAGTACCGTTACGCACGATTTTTCCGCAGTCGGTGATCAGCCCGTTTACTTTCCATACCTTGGCTCCCTGCAAGGCGATTTCACGCATATTGATTTCCGGAGTGTCATCAGGACAGAAAACGTAGGCTTTCATCCCGCCACGGCGTGCATAGGCCGCCATAGCCGCTCCGGCATTGCCGTTTGTAGGAATGGCAAGCATGGAGAGACCAAGTTCTCTGGCCATGGAAACTGCCATACACAGACCACGTGCCTTAAATGAACCGGTGGGTAGGCGTCCTTCATCCTTGATGAAGATATTATCCCCTATTCGGGAGGTATTGAGAAGGGGTGTCATTGTTTCACCAAGGCTGACGATGTTTTCTGGGTGGTTTACCGGGAGCATTTCACGATAACGCCAGAGGTCGGGCGGACGTTTTGCCAAGAGATCTCTCTTTAATATCTGAGAAATTGCCGAAAGATCGTAGCGCACCAGCAGGGGAGCCCCGGCCCTTGAAAGTCCGTGAATTTTTCCCGCAGTATGGGATTCTCCTGTTTTTGAGCATTCCAGGTGGGTTACGAAGCTTTTTCTAATGGTTTCTTCAGATTGCATGTAGGGCCTTATTCTGGGTGGCACAGGGCCTGACTTCAAGCCGGCAAAAAGTCGGCTTTGGCCTTTCCTTTGATGATGGAGTTTGCCTAAAGGCCGCAACAGGGTGTATTTTAATGATAGGTGAATACGTTTCCTAGCATATTCAATGACGTCCTCGGTCCGGTAATGCGAGGACCGTCGAGCTCTCACAGTGCAGCTGCCTTGCGTATTGGTCGTATGGCGCGTGACCTGATGGTGGGCGAGCTGGATAAGGTCGTTGTTGATTATGACCCGAACGGGTCGTTGGTGACGACCCATGAATCCCAGGGGTCGGATTTGGGTCTATTTGGTGGATTGATGGGATGGGAAACAGATGATGCCAGGTTGCCCAATTTTCGTGAGGAAATCACCAAGGCAGGTATCGATGTGGAAATCCGCTACCTTTCCTATGGAGCGGTCCACCCTAACACCTATCGACTCAGTCTTAAGAATTCTCTTGGGGAGCAGGGCATGAAAGCTATATCCACGGGGGGGGGAATGATTGAGATCCAGGAGATCAACGGGATAGCGGTGAGTATGCAAGGGGACTATTTTGAGCTGCTTGTGTTTGTTTCCGATGGGGTTGATGGTCTTGCCGGGTGGTTGCGAAAGGACTTTGATTTTGAACATGTCATCACCGCGGAAGGTGATGGAGTTACTCTGATAGAGGTTAAGAGTCGAGTGATGCCTGATCAGGATTTGCTTGATGAGTTGCAATCCCATGCCGCGGTTTGCTCAGTGTGTGTGCTTAAGCCCGTGTTGCCTGTGTTGGCAAGTCGTGACATGCGTGTTCCCTTCATTAATGGAGAAGAGATGCAAAGTTACCGTGCAGCATCCGGGGGCGGCATGACCCTAGGCGAACTCGGAGCATGTTATGAGGCAGCGCGTGGCGGAATTACTGTGGACGAGGTGCGCACGAGAATGGCTGGGCTTATTGCCATCATGGAAGAGTCAATCAAAATTGGGCTTGGGGGAACGGAGTATGCAGACCGTATCCTTCCCTGTCAGTCGGTGAACTTCGGCAAGAAGATGGACAAAGGTGGACTTGTGCCTGGAGACGTGCTCAACCGGGTAATCCTTTATGTGACGGCAATGATGGAAATGAAGAGTTCCATGGGCGTTATCGTTGCGGCTCCTACTGCAGGATCCTGCGGGGCATTACCCGGGGCACTGCTGGGAGTGGCGGATGCTCTGGGCAAGGACAGAGATGAGCGGGTTGAGGCAATGCTGGCAGCGGGATTGGTCGGGGTATTTATCGCTGAGGGGGCAACATTTGCAGCAGAGGAGGCGGGATGCATGGCGGAATGCGGATCAGGTGCCAGCATGGGCGCTGCCGGCATTGTGTCGCTGGCGAGCGGTAGCTATGAGCAACAGCTTGGAGCTGCCTCAATGGCATTGCAGAGTTCACTGGGAATGACATGTGATACGCTGGCCAATAGGGTGGAGGCCCCCTGTCTTGGGCGCAACGTCACCGCTGCTTCTAATGCACTATCCAGTGCCAACATGGCACTGGCTGACTTCCGTCATCTGGTGCCGATTGATCAGGTGATTGTGGCGATGCGCGAGGTGGGTGAACTTATGCCCCGGGAGATTTGTTGTACCGGTCTTGGAGGGCTTGCCGTGACCCCTGCTTCTAGGGAGATCGCCAAGCAGCTGGAGGAAAAGAAAAGCAAGTCCGACAGCACCTGCGTCTAAGTCGAGGTGGAACAGGGGGGATAGACTTTCCTTGCGAAAGTGGAGGGAAGCGGCGGGCAAGGACGGTCCTTACAATCTCCCATCACTTGACGACCATGTTTCCCTTCATGATCACCCAGTGGCCGGGGAAAGTGCAAAGGTAAGGATAGGTTCCCGGGGCTTTAGGGGCTTTAAATCGGATCACATGACTGGTATTTTGCTTGAGTTGAGGTGTTGACCAGAGGATTTCCTTGAGGTTGGGGATGTAGTTTTTCTTAAGGCCATCTGGGTCCTTGGCCATCTCGTTGCCGGCGATCCCTACTTTTTCAAGTGAACCTGGCTTGGCGATGACCAGGTTGTGCATCGTGGCATCGGGATTGGAGAGAACAAGCTTGACGGGTTGCCCTGGACGCACCCTGAACTCATCTTTGTCGTAAACCATGCGCTCGGGAACGCAGTTGATAGTTACTTGAAGAAGTCCTTTCTGGTTGTCAAAATTGGCTTCACTGGCACTCTTTGTGGTTTTGCCTGCATTTAGTTGGCTGGTTTTTTCCGCCTTAGCGAGGAAAGTTTTCACATCCTTGTTGTTCTCCTTCCAGTAGGGAAGCATATTTGCTGATCCCAGTGCGGTTTGAACGGCGTAGCTTAAATGCTTACCCATCGGCGTGCCGGCTACTGCAAGCAGAGCACGAAATGCCCATTCTGTACCGATCCAGGAGCTTGCTATTGCAGCCTCAAGTCTAACGATTGCATCCGTATCGTTTGCCGATTTGAGCAGGAGAGGCTCGGCTTCAGTCCCTAGGGATGCACTCCAGTAGCGCAGTTGTCGGGTGGCTGCCGCCCGAGCCTGCGGCACATCGCAGGCAAGTAATTCTTTGATCAAGGCAGTGTTCACTTTGCCAATGTTGCGATACAGCCACAATGCTTCTGTCTGGTGATGACGAAACCGGGGGTCACTCCTTTTCAGTCCACGTAACCACTTATCAAGAGCGGGCTTCACTTTTTCTGCATCTGCCTCTCGTAATTCGCGCTTGGTCCAATAACGGATTCGATATTCCGCGCGCTTGAGGTTTTCAAGCAAGCGGGGGATGGAAGCACCAGCTATTTTTACGGCAGGAGCAAGTGGCTTGTCCTTGGCTGTAATGCGCCAGATTCTCCCGGACTTCCGGTCACGACGCTCATCGCGCAGGGAATATTGTGCGTGCCCCTTAATGGGGTTATACCAGTCGCACACATAAAGGGCTCCACGCGGTCCGAAGCGGACATCGACAGGGATGAAACTGAGGTTTGTCGAGAAGATGATGTCACCAGAATATTTCTCCTGCATATGGTCGCCGGCATTGATCCACTGGTGAAATTCAACCCGGTTGGTGGGCTTGTAGCGTACCTTAATGAATCCCCCCTGCATTTCTTCCGGGAATGTGTTCCAGTCGACAAATTCCTGACCACAGGTTCCTGAGTAGGCCTGGAATCCCGAGGGCCGTGGGTGTTGAGTTGGATAGGGCGGACTGGTGGCGTGGAAGGTGGAGGCAAACACAGGATGGCTGGCCACATGATGCCCCCAGTCATCGAAGGTTACTCCCCAAGGATTGGTGTTTGGGTAGCTGCCGAAGGTGGTCAATCTGTGGGTTGCAGGCCTGAAGCGAAACCAGCCAGAGTTCTTGACGCGAACCGGACCGTAGGGGGTTTCAACTTGCGAATTGAGAAAGATGGCATCTCTGAACAAGAGGTCGCCATCAGGAGTCCAGACAAAATAGTGTAGCGCATGGTGTGAATCCTCACAACCAAAGCCGGTT
>MDTA01108228.1_pt1 | contig 14352 bp, 12 predicted proteins | sample 811151 | NCBI WGS metagenome assembly MDTA01 (sample SAMN05326648, study PRJNA326480) | marine metagenome | isolation source: seawater | place: Indian Ocean: South | collected 2010 | reverse complement strand
GTGAAAATCCTATAATGGCTGTAGAGAACATTTATAAAACTCTAAATAAGGGAAATATATGTTTGGCATCTGTTCCTTTTAATTTCCATATCCACGATGAACCAAATGATTTTTTTAGATTCACAGAATATGGATGTAAATTAATTTTTAAAAATTTTTCTGAGGTAAAAGTTTTAAAGAGAAATGGATGGCTTGAGAGTGTTTTTGTAAATATTGTGAGATTAGAAAAAGAAAAAAATTTACTTTCAAAAATCATTGGTAAGTTTTTTATCATTTTGAATATAATATTTTATCCAATAATTATTGCAGTCCAAAAAATTGCACCTTCGGAAAAATTGACGACTGGTTATTTTATAATTGCGGTCAAGTAACTTTTACCATTTACTTTAATACAAAACATTTGACTTTTTTAAAAATGACTCTACACACAAACATTAAATTAGCTTATGAAAAAAAAATTGTTAATCTTGGGATCAGAAGGTTACCTTGGTTGCACTTTAATTCCATTGTTAATAAAAAAATATGATGCTCGAAATCTTTTAGGTATTGATAACTGTTATTTCGGAAAAAATAATATCTTTAAAAATTTTAGAGTAATTAAAAAAAGTGTTTCAAAAATTAATTTTAAAGACCTTGAAAATATTGAAATTGTAATTGATTTAGCTAATATTTCCAATGATCCTGCATCAGAGTTGGATCCAAATTTTACGAAAACTAATAATTATTTAAATAAAGTCAGATTGATCAAAATGATCAAAAAGTTAAAAAGTTTTTCAAAATATATCTATATTTCATCATGTTCAGTTTACGGTTTTAATGACAAATATGTAAATGAAAAAAGTAGAACAAATCCTATTTCATTGTACGCAAAATATTGTCTTCAAACTGAAAATTTTCTTCGTTCGACACTAAAAAATAAATACTCTATTATAAGACTCGGAACTCTTTATGGTTGGTCTAAGAGAATGAGATATGATATAGCAATTAATAAGATTATCAGAGATGCTATTTTTTTAAAAAAAGTAGAGGTAAATGGAGGACAACAATTTCGTTTTTTTTGTAGTAATAAATTAGCTGCTGAAAGTATAGTTAAACTTATAGACTCAAGACTAGAAAACAATATTTTTAATGTCGGTAACATAAATTTAAATTTAAACACCCTGGTAAAATACATTGCGAGTTATATAAAAGTTAAGGATTTACAAATAATATCAGACAAGTTTAATGTAGATAGAAGATCCTACAAAGTATCCAAAAATAAACTAGAAAAAAATTTTGAAAATATTTTAAAAAGATATGATTTTAAAAAAACAGTAGTTGAAACCTATAAAAATATTAAAAAAGATAAGTCGCCTTTTGATGAAAAAAAGGTAACTTTAAATATTTATAAAAAAATTTTTAAAAATTTGAAATCAAAGTCAATTAATTATGAAAATTAATTTCTTCGAACATAACATAAAAAAAGCTAATCTTAATAAAGTTTTAAACAGCTTATATTTAACATCAGGACCAATATGTAAAAAAGTAGAAAATAAGATAGCTAAGAGATTTAACAAAAAATATTGTTTACTTACAAATTCGTGGACTAACGCAGTAATTGGAATATTAAAAAGTCTAGATTTAAAAAAAAACGATGAAGTAATTATACCTAGCCTTACATTTGTTGCGTGTGCAAATGTTGTTGAATTAAGTGGTGCTAAAGTTGTATTTGCTGATGTAGATCCTGAAACGCAGTTGCTTTCTCTGGATGACTGTTTAAAAAAAATTACTTCAAAAACAAAAGTTATTATGCCTGTTCATCTTTATGGAAATTTATTTGATACAAAAAAACTAAAAGATAAAATTAGTAAAAAAATTATGATTATTGAGGATTGTGCTCATACATTTAATGGAAAATATTCTAATAATAAAATGATTGGTCATTATGCAGATTTTTCTGTTTTTTCATTTTATGCAACAAAAAATATTACCTGCGGAGAAGGTGGTGCAATAATCACTAACGATAAAAATATAAACTTAATAAAATCAATTTTAATAAATGGAATGACAGCTTCAGCACAAAATAGGTTTACTGGAAATAAATATAATAGCTGGGATGTTAAAAAGCCAGGATTCAAAGGAAATCTAAGTGATATTAACGCTTCTCTTCTCTTAAAACAAATTCCAAAAGAAAACATCAATTCCTTAAAACGAAAAAAAATGTTTGTTTATTTCAAAAGACAATTGAATGGTTATGTGGACATACCTAAATCTTCAAAATTTGAAAACAGGGATTATCATTTATTCCCCATAGGATTAAAAAATAAAAAAGAGAGAGATAAATTGCTAAAAGAATTATTTTTAAGAAAGATTCCAGCAACAGTAAATTATACTGCAGTCACCAAATTAAATTTTTACAAAAAAAAATATAATGCTAAATGCCCAAATAGTGAAAAGTGGGGTGATAGAACATTATCACTACCTTTTCATTTAAGATTAACGAAAAAGAATATCGATTATATTTGTCAAACAGTTTTAAAATTTCTGGATTAAGTAAAATTGTATTAAAATTTTTTGAAAAAAATTTTTATAAATATATTTAATATTATAATAAAAAATTTTAAATGATCGTAAAAGCTGAAAAATTTAAAATACTTTTTATAAAACATTATTCTTTGTTTGATCACCTTAGTAGGAAATCTTGACCATTGACTTAAATGCATTCTATAAAAAACATGATATTTTTTATTGTAAAGAATACTTTTTTTTTTTATTATGAATTTCATTACTAAATCTTTATCAGAACTTCCACCAACATTTTTATCAAAGCCCCCAAGACTTATAAAAGATTTCTTTTTAACAATTAAATTTGAACAAAGACTCCCAGGATTTTTGTTTAGAAAATCTTTTATTTTAAAAAAAGTTTTATTATCAAAATAAGTAAATTTGCTTTTTTTCTTTCCATCCACTCTTTTAACGTTTGTGATAATCATGTCATATTTTTTTTGGATTAAAATCTTTTTCGCCTGATTTAAGTAGTTTTTATGCCAATAATCATCATCATCCAGAAAAGCTAAATAATTTACATTTACCATTTTAGAACCTAAATTTCTTAAAGTAGCTACATTTTTTATTTTGACAATTTGTTTGTAAAGATGATTTTTTTTTTTGAAAAAACTTTTAAAAACCTTTTTTGTAATTTTTGATCCTGCATTATCAATTAAAATTATATGTGTTGGTTTTAGTTTTTGATTTAAGACTGATCTAAGAGCCTCCTTTAAAAATTCGTCTCTATTTTTGGTTGGAATTACTACTGCAAATTTCATGTGATTTTTTATTTTTTGATTTAAAGAGAAAGTTATTGTATCTTTACTAGATTATCGGAAATCTGCTTTATATCTATCTCTTTAAAAAAATTAATTTTATATATTTTATCGATTTTTTTTATTATTTTTTTTACTTCAGATTTTTTTACGCCAGTTTGAAACTTTTTAATTTTATTAATATTAAAATTTTTTTTTCTTTTCCAAATAAATTTCGAGACTATATTTTTAAGTATATTTAATGATGTATTTGAATTCTCAGGGAAATATTTTTTAAAATCAGGATCTTTCTTACATTTTAAAGAGCTAATTTTATCAATAATTTTTTTTGAAGATAAATTCTTAGATATATTTAATTCTTTTTTTATAATATTACTCTTTATATAATTAGTAAATTTCAACTTTCTGTAATTTATATCATCAGCCCAAGATATTAAATCTTGTGGATTAGAGATTTTTTTTGCAATTTTCATCAAAGAAGGTTTGTAATGAGCTTCAAACTTTTTTATATCTTTATTAAGATTGAGGTATGAAGTTGCCTTTTTTGCTAGAATAGCCTGATATGCGGTTGTAGATCCTCTGTGCATAAATCCGTTACATGCATATATATAAGGATCAATTTGATCTTTTGGTTCAAGGTGAATTACATTTTTAAGTTTTTTTAAATCGTTTCTCCAACCTTTCAAACTCTCACCTGGGTGCGATCTTACGAGAATTTTCGGACATTTAGAATTTTTGTCAACAACTTTTAAAAAATTTATAAATTTTTTATACTCCTGAAATAATAACTTGGCCTCTTTAAGTTTTTTTTTCTTAATTTTATGGACTTCTTTTCTTTGTGCGCCCCAAGGAATATCGCTGCTATACTCCTCAAAATCATCTCTGGAAGTAACACTAAAATCAGAACAAAACAATATGAAGTCTTTGTGTTTTTTTTTAATTTTAGAGGCTTTTTCTTCGTAAAACTTTTTCATAATAGGCAACCAGGTATCCACTCTTGGCCAACCTGTTTTGAATGATTTTATTTTGTATTTTGTAAAAATTTTATTCTTTTTAACAGCTTTTAAAATATAATCGTTCAAACAATAATATTGATCAATTTCCTTCACTGTGGGCTCCAAAAATCTATTTGAAGTCAAATTAATATAGTATGAATTCTTAAAACCAGGACTTATCTCTTGATCCATTACCAAGTAATGTTCACACTTTCTCTTTACAAAATTTGTTAACTTAATATTTAGCCCACCTTTCACGATAAAAATACCAGACCTGTCCTTTTTTTTTTCTAGTAATTTAAGAATGCATGCAAAATTCCCTATATAAACTCTAAATCCTTTTTTAGCTGCAAAAATTGATAACAAAAGTTGAGAAACTAATTCTCGGTTTTCAAATTCAATTGGAATGTAAATGTTTCTTTTCAACATTTCTTAAAAAGTTGACCAACCTCCATCAATTACAAGGTTTTGTCCCGTTGTATAATCAGTCTCAATAAGAAATTCTACGGCAGGTCTAATATCGTCAATTTTCATCATTCTCTTCTTAAAAGTAAACTTTGAATAATTTCTTTTAAATTTTTTATCCATTTTGCTATCGCTCAGGCCGCCAAACGAAATACAGTTTACAGAAAATTTTTTGTCTAAATAAGAAGATAACCATTTCGTTAATTGAATTATTCCGGCTTTTGATACAGAGTAAGCAATCTGATTATTTTTTTTTGTCTTTTTATAAATTTCAAACCTTGGCGCAGTAAAACCATAAATTGAAGAAAAATTAATGATCTTTGGTTTTTGCGATTTTTTTAACAAATTATAAAATACCTGAGTTGAATAAAATGAACTTGTAAGGTTTGTATCAATACATTTTTGCCAAGAAGTTAAAGACTGTTTTTCAAATTTTTCATTCCAACCTTTTTCTTTTGAGGTGCCCACCATTGCAGCACAATTTATTAAAACATCAATTTTTTTAAATTTTTTTGATATTCTTTTTTCTAACAATTTGTAACTTTTAAATTTTAAAAGATTAAATTTTATAAAACTAGTATTTTTAATGATTTTTGGTTTTTTGATGTCAACATTAATAATTTCATTATTCTTTTGTTGACTTAAAAAATAGTTGATGTAACTGCCAATTGTTCCAGAGCCGCCTAAAATTAAAATTTTCTTTTCTTTCATAATTTTTACCGATTAAGTCTTTTAAATGTGGAGTGCTTTATTTGTCCTTTAAGTGGAAATTTTCCAACGATTAAACAATTATTAATTTTGCCAAATACCTTATCTACTTCTTTAAGATATTTATTTATAACTTTTTCATTATATGCATAACTTGTAGCTACTTGGGCACCTGCCAAAAATCCCTTTTTGAGCATTTCTTGTGTAAAATAAGTTAATATTTCGAGGCTATTTGGGTAATCAAATCTCAAATAAGGGATAGCGTCCTGTCCGCTAATCCCAATTTTAATGTTATTTTTATTTGCTAATTTCTTCCATCCAGTTTTAATTTTGTTTCCATAATTAGCAATAATCTTGTTAATATTTGATTCTTTCAATTTCTTTAAAGTTGTATTTGCAGCTATAAAACCAAGTCTATCTGTCCACATTGTAGAGCTAATAAATGTTTCTTGAGCAACTTGCATTATTTTTTTTTTTCCAATTATTGCAGAAATAGGATAACCATTCCCGATAGACTTTCCAAAAATAGCTATATCTGGGCTAACCTTAAGTTTTAAATGAAGACCACCATAGTTGTCTTTAAATCCAGATGTGATTTCATCAAAAATCAATATTGCTTTGTTTTTTTTGGCTATATATTTAACCTGTTTTAAAAAATTTTGAGATGGCTTCGCACCTCTCATTGGTTCCATTATAATTATTCCAACATCATTATTTTTCTTTTTAAAAATTTTTTTCAAGCTTCCTATATCATTGTACATAAAAGGTTTGATTGAACCTTTAAAGGAATTTGAAACACCCTTAGTTTTAAGTCCAGGTAACAATTGTTTATCTAAATTTTTTTTATTATTCATATTTGTTGCTAGGTACCAATCATGCCACCCATGATAACCACAAAATGCAATATTATTCTTATTTGAATACGCTCTAGCAATTCTAATAGCAACCATACATGCTTCGCCCCCAGATTTACAAAATTTTGCCATACCCGCCCACTTATGAATGTTAAGCAACTCTTTAGCTAGGTCTACTTCTTCAGTAGCGTTTAAAGTACACATTGATCCTGTTTTAAGACCATTAATTAGGGATCTATTTACATCTTTATTTGAATATCCTAAAACACAAGAGGTTACCCCCATTCCAGCAAAATCATAATACATTTTATTATTTAGATCCCAAACCTTACAGCCTTTAGCTTTTTTATAATACGTGGGCCATAAGCCGGGAAGAAAAAGTTCACTCCTTTTGGATAATAACTGATTACCGCCAGGGATTAATTTTTTTGCTTTTTTTAATAATTGTTGGCCTTTATTCATTTTAATAAATTTTTTATTAAGTTATACTTTTTTGCGTAAAATTCAGCTAAGTAAAAATCGTTAATATCATCAATTTCTAAAGATCTCCATTTTTCAACTTTAAATCCTTGTGTTTTTTTGTGATAAAAAGTTTTTTTACTTAACAAAGTAGAAACTTTTGAGATGTATATTGAACCTTCTAAATAAAATAGTGGTTTAAGATCTTGCCTTCTGACATACAATTTTTTTTTAGAACTTTTAAAATATGGTTTTAAATAATTTTTATTATTTAAATGGTAAAGAAAACTTGGATGTTGGTTAATTGATTCGCTGACACTCACTAACGAGTCTATTTTTTTATTTAAAACTTTTTTTATACAAAAGTTTACATCATTTAAATCTCTTAGAGGTGAAGTTGGTTCTAATAATAAAACGTAATCATAAAATATATTTTTTTTTGCAAAAAAATTAATAGCATGTTTTAACACATTAAACGAACTTGCTTTGTCGGTTGCAAATTTTTTTGGTCTTATAAATGGAACTTTTGCACCATACCTTTTTGCAATTTTTGAAATTTTAGTACAATCAGTACTAACAATAATATCATCAATTAATTTACATTTTTTTGCTAGTAGAATTGTCCAAGCCATAAGTGGAACATTATTTAGTCTTTTTATATTTTTATTTTTCAAACCCTTGCTTCCTTTTCTTGCAGGAATAATACAAATTAGTTTTTTTTTTTTGATCACTACTTTGAGTCTCTTGCTTCAATCAATTTATTATAATCACCTATATCGTATAAATTTTCATGAATGTTAAAAAAACCTATCTTTTTATTTCTTTTTTTCAGAAGATTAATAAAATGATTCATATCTTGATATTTATTATTTTCTAAATATTTTAAAAGTTTCGGTTCAACGCAATAAATTCCAGAACTTACTAAATAGCTTAATTTTGGTTTTTCATTTATAAGATCTCTATTTTTTTTTTTAAGCTCAACCACTCCATATGGGATCTGATGCGTATAAGAGTGACAGCAGATAGTAAAGTCATTTTTTTCTTTTTGATGAAAATTTAAAAGATTTTCTTTTTTTAAGTTAGTATAAATATCACCATTTAAAACTATTATTGTTTTTTTGAGTTTTTTCTTTTTTAAAAAAAATAGTGGTCCAGCAGTTCCCAATCTTTTTTTTTCTGAGAAGTATCTTATTCTTAATCTTAGGCTATCTCCATTTCCAAAATAATCTTTTATTTTTTCCTGTAGATAGTTAACAGATATATTTATATTTTTAAAACCTGAGGATTTTAAAGAATAAAGTATACTTTCTAGTAAGGGTCTTGCCCCTACATTTAACATGGGCTTTGGAATGAAATCTGTCAGAGTATATAATCTTTTTCCTAAACCGCCTGCTAAAATGAATACTTCATTTTCGAACTCATTTTGGTTGAGAACATTTTTTCTAGTATATAGCCCTAGTGGTAAGCCATTCCTTTTTAGTACCGGGATATAATGAATATCTTTTTTTTTTAGAAAAATTTTTTTTGCATCAAGATAAATTGTATTTTCTCTTAAAAAAATAAACTTTTTTCTAAAAAATTTAGTAATTTTATTTTTAAAATCTTTTTCCCTAAGTATTATTCTTCTTAAATCACCATCTGTAATTAGTCCACAAACTTTTTTATTTGAATTTAGCACGATACAAATTTTTTCTTTTGATCTATTTAATGATTTTATTACATCTAAAATTGTAGCTGAACTGTTTACAAAATTATTTTTTAATAGTTGTTTCTTAATCATTTTTTTATTACGAAATTTCCTAAAACAAGTACATCCAATCCACATGAAAAAAAAGTTCTAATTGCATCTTTGGGAGTGCAAACTATTGGTTCACCATTTAAATTAAATGAGGTGTTTAACAAAATTGGAATTTTTGTAATCTTATTAAATTCTAGGATCAAATCATAGAAAATAGGGTTAACAGATTTATCAACAGTTTGAACTCTTGCTGTGTTATCTACGTGTGTTACTGCAGGTATTTTTTTTATCCAAGATCTTCTCACTTTCACTGCTTTTTCCATAAAATAAATTTTATCATTTTTTTTCATGTCAAAAATTTTATGTGATTCCTCCTCTAAAACCGCCGGTGCAAAAGGCCTAAAACTCTCCCTAAATTTGATAGCTTTATTTACCTTATTCTTCATTTCTGAGTTTCTAGGATCTGCTAATATTGATCTATTGCCCAAAGCCCTATGAGAAAATTCCATATTACCTTGAAACCAACCAACTAACTTTCCTTCTGATATCAACCTTGCAACTTCACTATTTAAATTCTTTTTAAGCTCAATAAAATTTAGCTTGGATTTTAAAATTTCTTCTTTTATTTGCTTTCTAGAAAATCCAGGACCAAAGTAATTATGTTTTTCTATAAGAATCTTTCGTTTCTTATTTTTGTTGAATCTGTAATTGGCTAAATAGGCGGCTCCAATAGTCACACCTAAGTCATCGGGATAAGCTGGAATATAATTATTTTTATAAATTTTATTTTTTTCTAATAACCCATTAAAAACACAATTCATTGCAGCACCACCTGCTAATACTAAATTTTTTGATTTTGATCCCTCTGATTTTAAAATTTTTAATAAATGAAAAACTATTTTTTCAAAAGCACGTTGCATTGCGCCAGCTATTAGATAATGATTTCTGGTGATTTTATCATTTTGTTTTCTCGGCTTCCCAATTAATTTTATAAATTTGTCATTGAAAAAATTCCTTCTTTTATCAAAGGTAAAAAAATCGAAATAACTTAGGTCTAATTCAAAACCTTGTGGGGTAAGTTTAAAAAGGTTTTTTATTTTTTTATCAAAAGGATTTTGTTTCTTTGCATATGACGAAAGGGCCATAACTTTCCACTCATCTGAGTCAGGTTTGAAACCTAAAAAATCTGTGAAGGTTCCATAAAATAACCCAACTGAATGCGGGTATTTAATTGATTTTTTTTGTTTAATATCGTTTATTTTTCCAACTCCTAAAAAACAGGTATCTAATTCACCATGACCATCTATTGTCAAAATATCGCAATTTTTAAAAGGGGAAGTGTAAAATGCCGATGCTGCATGGCATTCATGATGATTTAAGTAAATAACATTAATATCGTTAAAGTTCATTTTTACAAAATTAGATGGTTTTGTATCTAAAATTTTCATTAAATTGGTAGGAATATTAGATAACATTTCACCTCTCCATCTAAGATCATTTGTCCATCTAGAAGAAGCTGAATTAATATTTATTGCTGGGTTCCATGGTATAGTCACAAGATCTACATCATTTAATTTTAAATTATTTTCTTTTAAACACCATTCAATAGCTTTTATTGGAAAAGCTGTGCTCATTTTAATCCTGTTAAATCTTTCCTCAGGAGATGCGGCAACAATTTTACCATTAATCATTAAAGCTGCAGATGATATGTGGGTATAAGGGTAAATTGATAATATTTTCATTTAGATCTTTTGGTCAGTGATATAGTTTTTTCTTGCTACTTTTCCTAAAAGTTCAAAATATTTTGATGGATCTTTACCACCAGACGGGCGCTTTACCGTAATGTTTTTTAAAGTAAAGTACTCTCCTTTTTTAATCCTTTTTTTAGCTACAATGCTTTTTCTAGCAACTTTCATATTTTTTATTTCACAAATTTGAGGAGATTTTATACCATTTCCAATCATTTGCTCAAAACTTCTTATATTTTTAATCATTAATTTAAACTGATATGGGTTTAATGAAGCTTTATGGTCTGGCCCCTTTAAGTTTTGATCATAGGTCAAGTGTTTTTCTATTAACTCTGCTCCAAAAGATGCAGCAATAATTGGTGCTATTATTCCATTAGTGTGATCTGAATAACCAACTGGTAACTGGAAAGTATCTTTAATTGTTTTTACTGCCTTCAAATTAGCATATTTATCAGATACTGGATAATCTGTAACACAATGCATTAAAATAATTTTATTTTTGAGAAAGTTTAATTGAGATTTTTTCATTATCTTAATTTTTTTCTTTTCGATAGAATAAACTTTTGATTTTGCGACAAAATTTATACATTTAGCAATTTCAGATAAATTTGCCATACCTGTAGATATGAAAATTTTTTGTTTTTTCAAATTGATTTTGCTTAACATTAAAAAATTATTAATTTCACCTGAAGGAATTTTAATCATTTTGCACTTTAGTTGTTCTGAGAGAAATTGACAACTTTCCTCATCAAATGGGGAAGATAGGAATTCAATTTTCATTTTTTTGGTAAATCTATGAAGTTCAAAATAATCTTTTTCTTTTAGTTCAAGTGGTCTTAATAGATCAATTTGTTTAAATTTTTTTTTAGTATTTTTCTTTTGATATTGAGCCATTTGAGCGTTTTTTGTAACTAAACTTTCTGCTTTCCAGTTTTGAAATTTTACAAAGTCTGCACCACATAGTTTTGCTTGTTTTATTAGTTTTTTTGCCAAATTGACGTTGCCATTATGATTCACGCCTATTTCCGCTATAACATTAATCTTTTTATTTTTAGTTGTCATTAAAGTATTTTAATTCGTTTTTTTTTTGAGCAAGTTGAAAAATTTTATTAGAAGTTTTTAATATTGAATTTTTTTTATAATTTAAGTTAAATTTTTTTTTCTTTAATCTTTTTTTTTTTAACATCTTAATCATTGTTTTTTGTATTAAGTTTCTATTTAATTTGCAGCTAATAATATTTTTTGAAATTAACCTTCCTTGCTGTCTCGAGCCAACATTCAAAACTGGTAAATTAAAAGATGGGGCCTCAATTATAGCGCTAGAAGAATTTCCTAAAACAATTTTTGAATATTTCATAATATTTAAGTAATTTTTGGTACCTAAATTACTAAAAAAATTTGAATTTAAATTAAGTTTTACAAATTTTTTTATCTCTAAATTAAATAAATTTCCCCCTGGGTCTCCATTGCTGGAAGTAAATATAAAATGATAATCTTTAAACATATTTAACGCAGATAAAAAAGTTTTAATTTGAAACTTATACGGTTTTGTTGAATTTGTTTCTGGGTGAAATGTGGTTAAAATAATTTCTTTTTTAAGTGGAATTCCAAGCTTAGAAAAAATTTTTTTTTTAGTGATGAATTCAATTTCTTTTGCAACCTCAGCACCAATTGAACCGAAATTAAATACATTTTTTTTATTTTCGCCTAGTGACAAAACTCTTTTTTTGTAAAGAACATTTGTAGTGAAATGATAATGACTTAATTTGGTGATCACGTGTCTGATAGTGTCGTCGATAGATCCAGTTGTTTTTTCACCTCCATGTAAGTGACAAATTTTTACATTAAGAAAGAAGCATGCTATAGCAAACGATAATACTTCATATCTATCTCCTAAAACAACAGTCAAATTGGGGTTTATGTTTGCTATAATGTTTTTGTAATTTGGTAATGACGAGTAGATAAATTTGTTTATATCTACATTCTTATAATTAACTTTTGCTTTACAATTATAAATTTTTTTAAATACTTTTTTTTTAATATATTTTTTTGAATTTCCTAAATTTTTTTCAAAATGATGTGGTCCTATTATTAGAAAAAGTTCTGCTCGATTTTTTAGTTTTTCTATTAGCGGCTCTAAAAGACCATAATCTGCCCTACTACCGGAATAAAAAACAATTTTTTTTTTAGACATTATAAACGTCTGACTTATATAATTTTAGATTTTTAGGGTTTTTAAACCAATTTATAGTTATTTCTAAAGCTTTATAAAAACCCTTTTTGCCAGAATATTTTGGTTTCCAATTTAATATCTTTTTTGATTTTTCATTTTTTGATAAAAGTCGATCAACTTCGCTTTTTTTGGGTCGAACTCTTTTCATATCTAATTCAACCTTAATATCTTTTTTTAAAATTTTCGAAATGATTTTTACTGTTTCTCCAATAGTAAAATGAAAACCAGTACCAAGATTTATTACTTGTCCAATACATTTTTTGTTATGGATTGTTTTTATAAATCCATTAACGGTATCGTGCACTAATGTAAAGTCACGAGATGATTTAAGATTTCCAAGTTTAATCTTTTTTTTACCATTTAAAATTTGGGAAATTATTGTAGGAATTGCGGCTCTTTGTGATTGTCTTGGACCAAATGTATTAAAAGGTCTTATTACTGTTACGGGAAGATTAAAACTCCTATAGTAAGATAAACTAATTTGATCAGCTGCAATTTTACTTGCCGCATATGGGGATTGTGCATTTAAAGGATGCTTTTCATCAATTGGTATATATTGAGCGGAACCATAAACTTCACTTGTGGAAGTTATAATAATTTTTTTTATTTTATTTATTTTTCCAGCCTCTAGAATGTTGAGAGTTCCAATAACATTTGTTGAAATATAGCTTCTTGGAGATTTGTATGAATATGGTATTGAAATTAAAGCTGCTAAGTGAAAAATTATATCAATTTTTTTTGTTTCTTTTAAAATTAAATCTTGATCAGTAACATCACCAGAAACAATTTTAATTTTTTTTCTTAATTTTTTGTCAAAACTATCAATCCAACCACAACTATTCTCTATATTATATGGAACTAAAGCTTTAACCTTATGTCCTTTATTAACTAATTTTTCGACTAAATGGGAACCTATAAAGCCTGAAGCACCTGTAACAAATATTCTCATATAATTAATTAATTTTTATTATGTTTGATGGATCTTCTCTTGCAAATTCTAAGAAAGAGGGATTTATCCTTGATCCTTTGGAAGCCTTAGTATGAGATCTAAATCCACATTTAATATTTAATTTTTTTAAAATTTTTAAGCTTAGGTGATTATATGAGTCCAGTGGATGAGACATTGATATAGGGACTTTTTTTAATAGAGACTTTAAATATTTAAAATTTTTATAATATTCATTCATTTGCTCTTTTTCTGATAGCGACTTCATTCTGTATGGATGCGAAAATGAATGTAATCCAATTACATGTCCTTTTTTATCAAGTTTTATAAGATCTTTTTTATCAAGCCAGGTATTTTTAAAAAATTTGTTAATGTTAATTCCATAATTTTTAAAAAACCTTTCCATTGTACTTTCAAATTTTTTTCTTGGGAAATATATATCTCTTAAAAATTTATATTTTAACTCATTCTTAGAATGAAATTTGAATAGTTTTTTTGCTTCTTTATAATAATCTACAAATTTTTTTGATTTAAAAACATTTCCATTAATTTTGATGTAATTAAGAAAATTATTTGCGAAATTTGTAAAATTTTTAAATTTTTTTACGATTAAGAGAGAAAAAATTTCATTTTTATCAAAATTATTTGGTGATGTTTTGCAATGCACAAACCAAAAAGCCTTAATATTAAATTTTTCAAGAACTGGTAAAGCAATCTTCATTTGGCTTTTTAGACCATCATCAAATGTAAAACAAATATCTTTATTTGATAAATTTCCGTTATCCAGCTTTTTTATCCATTCTTTAGGGCTTATAATTCTTTTTCTTCCTATTAGATTTATTATTTTTGTAAGAGATTTAGCAGTTAAAGTTCCCTTCGCAGAATTCTGAGCTTTTGCATTTTT
>MDTA01228481.1_pt1 | contig 14354 bp, 16 predicted proteins | sample 811151 | NCBI WGS metagenome assembly MDTA01 (sample SAMN05326648, study PRJNA326480) | marine metagenome | isolation source: seawater | place: Indian Ocean: South | collected 2010 | reverse complement strand
AGACGGTATCACTACAGACACCAATCTATCTAAGTCGTAAGTCTCAGGAAGACGTATCAAGTCGCTCTGTATGCTTTTAGACAAAGATTCTAGCTCTATGTCGCCTATCCTCGACGTACCTGCTACAGGTCTAAACCCGTCCTGTGCTAAGAATATAAGGTCGCCGCCTAGCTCTACTACACTGTCTGGGGCAACACAGCCTAAGTTGTTCGTTACATTTTCTAATACAAAATCTGTGCCAGACACTGTTACTTTTTTAATTGCAGTCTTGCCAAATATAAACAAGTTTTCCCTGAAGGGCATCATATTGACTACGTCTACGCCAGACGGTATTTGCCCTGCACCAGTAGTAGCAAAATCTCTTGGGTTAGTAGAAGAAGAGTCTGGAACCCCATGCGCTACAATGCCCGTTGTTGCCGTAGTAGTCTGGTCGCCACCTATAAACAAGTGCTTGTTAAAGTAAGCAGAGCAGTTTGGTGCGTCTATTGCGAAAGCGCCGCCAAAGCCGTCGTGGGCGTTAGTAGGGTCGTAACTAGCAGCTAAAGGCGGCTCGTTGCTGGTGTTAGTAGAATTAGCGTTTCCCGTACTTACAATCTGCTCAAATGTATGCCCCGTGCCGTCGTTAGAGTACAGTACAGCAGGATTTCTACCATCTGTGATGCAAACTTTGTTGCCTTCTAACGTGTTAAATTTAGTAATGTGCAGTCTATCTACGCCTACACCTGTGCTAAATTCTAGTCTTAAATCGTCCGCTAACGTCTTTGCTGTTGCTATAACAATGTCATTAGAGACGCTGGAATCATACTCAGTAGTCACTGCTTCAAAAACGTGATTGTTAGAGGTATCTATTGCACTCATCGTCATGCTTGTGGTGATAGCACCTACAACATTATCCACAGTAACTGTGCGGCTACTAGACGGAGAGCCGTTGTTTACTCTAGCGGAAGACCCAAAAGACATGACACTGGGTCTGTATTTTGCACTAGCTTCTCCGTTTACCGTAGCACTGTCCGATATTAGTACCCAAGAGCCTCCGTCAACTAGCTGATAAAAAGAGTAGTACCCAGAACTAGCTACCCGTCTAGCTGCAATAATGCTAGTACCTTGGGTAAACTTGTTAACGTATACAAATATACCTAGTACTGCCCCTGTTCCGGGAACAGTAGAGTTTTGGGTAGCAGTGTTACCTCCTCCTGCTGTGTTAAGTACGTCGTACCCCTCTATCCTACGATAACCACCATGCTCGCCTACCTCAAAGTTAATGAGCCTAGATGCCGTACCCTCTTTGCCGTCAGATAGTGCTAGATGATTTTCAGAGTTATCTAGACCACCCTCGCATATAATAGTTTGCTGTTGAGTTTGCTCTGGCACTCTAATTAAACCCTATCTGCTACTTGTACACCTATCTTGCCGCCGCCAAATTGTACCCGACGGTCGGTAACTCTTTCGTAAGTGTTAATTAACTGACTTTGCATTTCTTTAATGCCTTGTTGAAAGTTCATTAACGACAGTTGAGCAGCGTCCATGTTCTCTTTAAACATAAACATAAAATGCACAGCACCGTCTACTATAACGTGTTCGTACTGTTCGGGTATTCGTGTTGTACTACTAGCCGAAGATAAAGTAGAAGGAACCGCGTAGTAATTATACGTCACTTCATACGTTTTGTCTGGTGTAGGAGTAAACCCAAAATATATATCTTGATTAGCAGAAGAGCCTAGACCGTGAGCCATGTACACATGGTCTGGAACGCCTCTACCAGAAGATCCCGCATTGTCGTCGTTATCTTTGTGTAATCTGTAGTACTCATCTAATTCTATCTTTGACAACATTTTAAAATTAACGCCTAGCGTGTCGTCTTTTTTTATCTGAAAAGAATTAAAATCTGCTGTTTTTAATGTGGGTGCAGCGATGTAAGTTTCCGTTCCCGCAACAAAAGTAATAGTATCTGTTGCTGCGTTATACGGCCACTCAAATTCTGCTGAATTTATTTTAGCAATAGAGTGTTTTACAGAATCTTTAACTGCTGCGTGTAGGCCGGTAGCAGCATTAAAATTAGCGCTTTCTCCTGTAGTATCGTCTACTTCTTCAAGAGAAAATTCTACTTCGTTTATGCGCCGCAGCACATTATTACAAAGGTCTATATACTTTAAAGCAGCCATAATAAACTCTATTCTTAAAATAAAAGAAAGTGGGCCAGCGAACCAGCCCACGATCTAAGTCACACCAAGTTACGAGCCAAGGGCAGGTACTCCGGGCGCTATTTTAGCATCTATTGGTATACATACCGCAAAGATACGAACTGAACCCGTCGTAGGAGCAGTAGAAACTGCTTGCATTTCAAAGTCCAAAGTATCAGCAGTGCCGCCCACAATGTGAGTTGCTGTAGTTACACCAAAGTATGTGCCTGCCGCAGAGTCTTCAAGATCTACAGCAGAAGCAAAGTTATCTACGTCCGCACCAGTAACACCTAAGTGCCATGTAGTGCCGTCTGTAGAAGAGTCAAACGCAGTGATAACTTCGATACCCGCCGCTAAAATTAAAGTATTAGCAGGAATGTCAACAGATTCTACAATATCACCCGCGACAAGAGCGCCGCCTTTTTGTGTTCTAACAGTAGCCATATCAATGGTTGCTTCTAGAACAAAAACGCCTTGCCCAGTTTGCACAGGATGAGTGCCTGCATTAATGTTTGTTGCTTGATCAAAAGTAGCCATTAGTCAGTTCTCCTTATGCGTTGTGCAAGTTGTATTGAGCAGTAACAATAGATTCAGATCGAAGAATCTTACGCCCATAAAGTTGCATACCGCGAACAATGTCAGCAAAGCTGTCAGGGTCACGATAAGTTTCAGTTTTGTCGATCTGTTGAGCAGTTGCTGCAGCAGAGTTATGACCCGCAATAATAATGCCGTAATTGGAATTATTAGTGGCGGCTCTAGTTGCAGGGCCTGTACCTACGAATGGTAAGTTGTTAGAGTTATAAACTCGGAAGCCACGGATTAAACCGTCGCCAACACGACCGTTACGGAGGATACCGTCGCCCATGCTCAAGTTGAAGTCTGCACTTACAAATTTAGAGTTTTCACTCATCAACAATTCGTAAAATACAGGATCGGCTACAAACCAACGGTCTGCAGTGTCTACATTGTTAACGTCCATAAGACGAGCCATTCGGTTAAGAATGTCTAACGGAGTAGCAATAGTGTCACCACTAGTGGTAGTAGACAAACTAATACTATGCCCACTAGTACCTGCAGTAGTAGACCCACCAAAATCAGGAGCGTCTAGTTTGTTAGCTGCCAACAACTCGTCAGTGCCTGCGCCAGTAGTAGCAACAGTGCCGTTAGTAGTAGAGTTAACAGAGTAAGTGCCGTCAGCATTTTTGACGTAGCCAGCCATATAAGCCAAAACGTCAGCGTCAAAAGTGTCACGCAATTTGTAACCTGCACGATCTGTTGCTAGATCCATGAAGTTAACGTGTGAGTGAGCAGTTTCGATGTCGTCCATTTTGAAGCTAAAGTAGTTAGCTTGGTCAATGTTTAATGAAAACTCGCTGTCTTCTAGATCTTGAGTTTGGATCTGAGTACCGCGAGCGTAAGTGTTAACACTGATTTCAGGTTCTTTGATGATTTTGACAGAGTCGCCAAAGTTAGCAATTTCACCCATATAATCAGTGTTCGTGATGTCTTCTACAACAGAAGACTTACGGAAGGCTTTTTGGACCTTCTGGGAATAAATGACGGGCGAGAAGTTACCGTTGGGTAAATTGCCGTGACCCGTTGCTTTATTAAATGCCATGATTATATCTCCATAAAAGTTTTTAAGGGCATTGTTATAAACGCAAAAGGCAACTTATGAAGGGCTGAATGTATCAAGGTGTCCTCAAAGAGGGGCTATCTAATTCAGGTAACTTCCACCGTTGTTCTTTTGGTTAAAAGACAATAGACAAAGTAGGCCGAAGCGGTCTGCCTGTTGCTGTTAGATGCGACTACCTAGCCGCACCTGAAACGTCATAATCGAATTTACCAGAGCGTATGGCATCTTCGATTTCTTTTTCATACTGGTCAAATTCCTGACCGCTTAAAGCAGATACCTTAGACTCACTCCACGTTGCGTTTCCACTGGCAGCCCTAGGAGCAGTACCAGAGGATCGAGTAACAGACTGAGCCGCAGCTTTGTCCGGCTGCTGTGCCTTGCGGTTTTTTCTAGCCTGTGCTAAGTCTGCCTTATACAGATCTATAGCTCTAGCTGCCGCAAGGGCATCGGTGTCGTTAGAATACAGAGCTTCTTGTATCCATTTAGGCTGTCTTTCTGCCCAAATGTGAAACCGACGGTCCTGTCTAATAGTATCAAAGTCAGGATGCAGAGCTTTTAAGTGCGTCTCTGCTTTTTCTTTGTGTATTTTGGTCTCTAGCTTTCTAAGACCTTGCATTTTTTCTTCGACTTTACTGGTAGCTTCTAACGCTCTACGTTGTGCTATCGTGTCGATAATGCCTGCTACGTCAGGATACTTCTTAACCCAATCAGCAATTTCTTGTTCTGTTTTAGGAAACTTAATTTGTTTCTTAGTAGCAGAGTCTAATTGCGCTCGTAGCTTTCTTGCTTCAGCTTCTGCAGCGTCTGCTTTAGCTTGAGAATGCCGCCGTAAGTCTGCGTAGCGTTTCTTAAAAGTTTCTTCTTCTACAGTGTTAGCTACTGGTTCTGGTGCTGCCTGCACTTGCTCTGGGGCCGGTGCGTCTTCTTTATCTAACTCGTCGCGGTATGCGCCTTGATATTTAGCCATGTTGTCTTACCTATATTGGGGGCCACAATGATGTTACTATCGCGGGTAGCCCGTGCCGTCGATTCTTATTCCTGTGCCAGCAGCTCTTCTAGTTCTTCTTGTGACATATCCTTTACTTTTTCAATAGCAGCCGATACGTCTTCTGCTTCTACGTCATCCCTTATACCTTCAATTTCAGCGGCAGGCTCTTCTTCAGCAGACATATACTTTCTCATCTCTTCTTCTGAAATATCTTCTTCTCTTGCATAGCGATCTTCAAAGTCCCTTAGAGCTTTTTGCTCATCCGAGTCTTCAACTTCCTGCATCATTCTAGCGTTATCTTCTAAAGCAAATATGTTGCCCCCTTCTTCTTCCTTACCCACTTCTCTGCCTTCTAAATCAAAAAGACCACCTTCGTCGTAGCCTTCTTTGTCCATTAAGCCACCGCCGTAAAATACACCACGACCTTTAAGAATGTCCGCTTGGGTTATTTCGCCGTCGTCGTTAAGATCAGGAAAAGATTTCTTGCCTGCTAAACCGCCTTCGTTAAATGCTTTTAGATTACCTTTAACTTTAGAGGCGTACTTTTTGTCTTCTTTTTTAGCTTTAGTAGGTTTGTCTGTAGACTCTACTGCAGCAACTTCAATCTCACCTTCGGGTGTTTTAATCTTTTTGCCTTTTTTAGTGTTAGGCTCTTGAGTCACTTTTTCAGCTTCTAACGGTTTGGCTCTTTGATCTACTACAAAGCCGCCGTTGTCTTTCATATCTTTGACTTCGTCTTTGTCCATGTCGTAGTCCGTAGGAACAAGGTCATCCATAGCCATAGACATAAGACCCATCTCAGCTTCAATGTGCATATTTTGGATATGCTTTAAGCCGTGCCATTTAACTACGTCAGCAGGTAAGACGTACTCGCCGTCAGACAAGATCGCGTCTAGGTCGTCCCGTACATTTTTGGCACTAGAGCCTAAAGGAACTTCGTTGCCACTTTCTGGATCAAAGCCTACAATAATTTCTGTAGTAGACATAGGGCCGCAATCTGACATCATGCCACCGTGATATAATTCTTTTTCGTTTCTCATTAGGCCCCCTTCGTACCTATGACTAGCAGTTTTCTTTGCAATTTTTTTAGGCTGCTTAGAATGTTGTTTGCCTTTTTTTGTATCTTCTCTTTTCTTTTTAGAAGTAGCCGCGTATTCCTGCGAGCTAAGGGACGCTATTGCCGATTTAGGCAAGTAACGCTCCCCAGTTTCTGCAGACTTTTTGCCAGACTTGGTTCCCCATTCTTGGCTAGTCCAATCCTTTAATGATTTTTGTGATTTTTTTAGTGCCATATTTTTTTATAAAAGAGGTGAATACTTTCGTAAAATGTTGTTACTTACTATTTACTATACTTTGCTCCACGATAAATATACTTCTTATCTTTAGATGCTTCTTTATTTTCGTTGTTACTTTTTTTACAGGCAACACCTCTATAATAACGTACAGTCATAATATACCTCCAAAACATAATTGAAAACTACTCAATGCGTTCCTTCGGCAAAATGCCTACTTCCGTCCGTTAAGGATGAACGAGATTAGATACTACTTGTATCCACCGCCCTTTGCTTTGTATTGCTTTGCTAACATCTGAGCCTTACGAGCCGACCACTGACCTGCTTTACCGCCTTTAGTACCTGCTTTAATCTTGTTAAAGAGGTTCTTACGCATGGTAGGCTTGGTGTAGTTGCCGGCCTCGTTGACTTTAGACTTAGCTTTTTTCTTTTTAGCCGCCATTAGCGTCGTCGTGCTTTAGCTTTGGCTTTTGGCTTACGCATTGCTGGAGCTTTTTTCTTAGCTGCCCCACCTTTAGCGTAACCTTTTTTCTTCTTCATGCCACCTTTAGCGTAACCTTTTTTCTTCTTCATGCCGCCCTTGGCGTAACCCTTCTTTTTATGCTTCATTTCTTTTTACCTTTTGAATAAAGATTGTTAAATACCCTGTCTTTGTCTAAGGTGTATTCAAAGTCATCCTTAGAGTTATAAACGTGTTGATTGGGTATAAAGTCAGGAGCGCCTTCGCCCATTTCAAACCAAGCGGGGTGCGACACCCTAACTCGATTATTCGGTAAAGCAACTATGTTGCCCGTGTACTCTCCAGCGTCTAGCAGTTCTAATACATGTGACTGCTTGTGTTGCGCTGGGTCGTCTGCTACTTCGTTTTCTGTGTAGTCAACAGTAAAGTAATACTTAGCAGGATAAAACTCGCCGTCTATTTTTGCTAACCAAGGTGCTGGTGTAGCTCTCTCTAGTACATACACCGAATGCGTATGAGACATACAGTCCCAAGGTTGTGCTAGATGAGGCGGTAGTTCTTCAGGCCACACTTCTAACGGCGTATCTGCTACCAGTGCAGTTAATGGCATTCTTGCCCACATTGCACCGCCATGTACATTTGGCTCGTCGTTATCGTCGGCTTCACAGCCAGTAAATATTACTTGAAAACTAAGTGTTCTTTTTGGCATGGTAGTTACTGCTATAACCATGCAATGCAAAAACTCACCTTCATAATCTTGTAAGTTTTTAGTATACTCTTTTCTTACCCAAGCCTTAAAATAAGGAATGTTAGACTGTAAAAAAGCCATAGCTTACCCCGCAGTTGTGATTAGCGCGGGTTACTTTTTCAAAGAAGTTTGTGCTTCTTCTCTTAGAGTAAAAAACTTACGAAGCTCTGCAATCGCGCCTTGTATTTCTCTGACTCGTTGCGGATCTTTTTCTCGCTCTAGAAACCCACGAAGGACTTCTATTCTATCTTCTATGTACAGTAAAAACAAATTGTACTTTTCTTTTTCGTTTATTACTGGAAGAATTGCCTTAGCTACATTCTTATCCATCTACTGTAGCATCTCGCCTTCACCAGTATTAGCGGCGAAACCTGCTGCTCCGGGTTCTGGTGCGGCTCCGGGCTGTACTGTACCCCCTACGCCTGTAGGGTCTTGTAGTGGGGGTGGTCCACCTTGAGGTGCGCCTCCTGCTCCTCCCATCAAAGCCTGTAGTAATGCGTTAGGATCTTGTGCTTGCTCTGGTGCTGCCGCAGGGTCAGGCTCTGGCATATTTTCCATTAGTACTTTCTGATAGTCTGCCGCCATCTTAGCTTGTATCTCTGCTTCTCTAGGATCATTAAGAATTTTATCTTCGTCTAAATCCATAGAAGCGGCAATCTCACGAAGAACGTAGTCGTACTTAACAAACGGAGCCATAGCAGGATTCTGTGCTACCTGCATAAACTGCATGAGTTTCTGTGAGCGAATCTCGTTACGCATCAAAGACTCTGTGCCTAGTGCTTCTACGTCTAAGTCGCCGTTAGCATCTGGGTCATACTTAAACTGCATATTAAATGCAAAGAAAGCCTTGCCTAGTGGCCCTAGCAAATAGTCATCTATGTTACGCACAACAGCTTTAATATTCTGTGCCGCCGCACCCATCAACATAGACATACCAGAAGCAGTACGACCTACACCCATAACACCTGTCATACCATGAGAGTACGAAGGGATACCTGTAGATTCGTCTGCAAGCTGTCGTGTCTTGTCAAACATTTGCAAACACTCGTTGGTTACGTTAGGGAACTTAGTACCAAAGATAGCCTGTCCCGGAGCGCCTGCTTGTCGTCGGAATATTTTTCCCGGATAGATAGACATATCTTGTCCCGGAATCAAGTTAGTTTCGTCTACTTCTATGAGTAGGTTAGAAGACAAGGCGGCGTTGTCGATAGCCATACGCATGAAGCCATTCATTAGCAACTGCGTGTCTTCCATGTTTTCTGCTACGCCTACCCCAAAGAAAGAGTAAGGGTTTAATTCGTAAGGCACAGCTTGGTACGGAATACGAGAAGGCGTAAATGGATTTAGCACTAATCGTAAAATGTTACCGTTACAGACCCAAGCGTTAATGTGTACTTGGTCTTTATCTTGTAAGTTGTTAGGTAGCTCCATGCCGGCTTCTTCAGCTAACTGTGCGTCTAACACGCCCCAGTATTCTAGTACTTCGTAGCGGTTAGATTTAACACTTACTTCGCTGTCTTCTAGTACGTCTTCCCAGTACTCTGTATTGTACGAAGGACCCATTTCAATACTAGATTCTATAGCGTCGTCAATAAAGTACGGACGCTTTTTAAGTGCGCGTAATTGAGAACGAGACATACGATGGCGTTGGATTATGTACTCTGCCTCAGACATATTGTGAGCGTCTGGGTCTGGGTATATGTCCCAAATAGAAACAGACTCTACGCGAGGCACAGTTTCAAAAAGCGGAGTATACTCTCCGTCTTCATTCCATCGTGGGTACTCTTTATCAAAAGCAAACGGACCTTTTAGTATGCCCGTGCCAAACAAAGATGCCTCAAACGCTACGTTACGCAAGTGCTTAGACGCTTCACTTTCTTCTAATTGATCGTGAATACGCTTTTCCATATTACGAGCAGCTTTAATTATTGGCTCAAAAGTAGCAGAAGTCGGTGACTTGCCATAGCCTTCTTGTAGTACGTCCTCTACTCTTTCTAAAGATTCTGAATACGGCCCGTAACTTTGGTCTGCGGAAGGCCTAGTGACATTGTTTCTAGGGCCAGAGGGACCACTTTGTTCGGGCTTACCTGTAGCAGGGTTAGGTATTTTAGACGCAATGTTTTCTTCGGTTAACTCCATCTCGTCAAAGTAAACAGCCTCTGGAGAATCTCCTACAGGATTCTTAGTAGGCGTAATTGCAATAGGAAACTTAGATCCTGCAAACAATACGTCAACAATCTGCGCGTATGCCGCTAATACTTTAGTTTTGGTTATCTTGATAAACGCACGAGACTTTTCAGAGTCGGTAAATCTTACGTCATCCCCGTAAACACCTCTGTAGTTACGATACGCCATTAGCCAACGCTGTTCGTCGCTGTCTCTTTTCTCAGAAGCTCTACGATACTGCTCTCGTATCCAAGGCTCTACGCCACCGTAAGTAGACTCGTCCTCTTTATCCAACGCAAACAACTCGTCAGTAATCGCTTCTGGGTCTATGTTTAAATCTTTTGTAGTACTTGGCTTTTCAATTATAGGCATCTAGTATCCAAACGTGTTATCTGAGGGTTGCCACCTATTCGGTGGTGTGTTTCTTGGGTCCCAAGGCGAGCTAGATCGTGGCCTTGACATAATACCGTAACGAATAGAATCGTAAGTATGGTCCGATTTAAAGCGTACATCAATGTCGTCCGAGCCTTTAGGGCAAGTAGGGATAACTTGTAGATCTGAAATTATCTGCCTGCAAGTGTTAAAGAAAACTATTGCTGGCGTTTCTGTAACTTCATCTACTTTTAAAAGCTCGTGTAATCTATTCCTACCGGCTACTCTAGCGCCTGCCGAACGATCTGATGGCCTCCACCTACATCCCATAGCAATCATTTCTTCAGCTATGGAAGGACCTATCTGCCCCCTATTATGCCAGCAACTAGAATCAAGAACACCATAGTGTATAGATTCATCTTGCTCTGCTGCCATAACGAGAGAAGCTAAGTCTCTGCCTGTGCGTTTAGAAACGTACAACTCTCTGTAAACGTACAAGGTCTCGTAAGAAGGATCTATCGCAAACCAATGCACTGCCGAATAGCTTGAGTAACCGTAATCACACGACCTAAACTTTCTCCAATCGTGGGGTATCTCAAAAGGTTCTGCAGTATGGATGTGAGGCCTAAACTCTGGGAACGCTGCCCCGTCTGCTATAGCCCAATCACCCTCAAGTAACTGCCGCCTCTGCATTTCTGGTAGAGACAGCAAGTTAGCTTCGTAAGTTCCTTCTTGGTACAAGTACGGATTATCCTTTAGTGTAGCAGGAATAAACCGTCTTTGAAACAGTGGCTGACCAGCTTTTTCGTGGCTGTCAGGATAAAGTAACTCTTCCCCTGTTTCTATGTCTGTTGCGTTGAATGCTTTACCTGCAGGTGCAGGGTCAATAAACATCGCTTTAACCCAACCGTGTCCGGGACCTCCGGGGTTGGTTGTCGCTCTCATGTACACTGGAAGCTCTGGATCTGTCGTCCGTAGACGAGACCTCATGTAGTTCCAAGCGAACGGAGTGGCGTGTTGTGTTAACTCGTCAAACCCTATGTAAGAGAATGCTTGCCCCTGATAACGAAGTACATCTTCTTCTCGTTCAAGGTAAGTTAACCATAACTTAGCCCCACTAGGAAATATCCACTGAGACTTTCTTTCTTGCCACTTAGCTCCGGGATACGCCCTTGGGTATATCTCCTGAGTCTTCCAGATCAACTCCCTTAGTTCGTCGTTAGTACGTCTAAGGATTAGACCGTTAAAGTTTTTGTTACCAAAGTAACGTAGCGGGTCAGCCAACAGTCCGTAAGACTTGCCTCCCCCTGCAGAACCACCGTAGAGTACTTCTCTCTCTACAGACGCTAAGAACTCTGTCTGAGGCCCTTCGTTAGGCGCAAAGATAATGTCTCGGTTCTGTGGTATAGCGCTACTGCCGGTCAACCCTTCGGGTGTCTCTGACTTAGGTTTGATTACACCGTTAGCTTTATCTCTTCGTTTCTCTGCTGCAATAAGAGATCGCTTTTTAGCGGCTACGTCTTTAGTTAATCTATCTTGTTTCTTTTCTGCCCTAGTCTTCGGCTTCTTACGATTAGCTAGTTGTCTATCCCTAGGAGTCTCTATACCTTCTCTCGACACCTTCCACAAGTCAGACAGACCTTGATGAGATATTTTCCTACCACCCTCTTCGGTTAGCCACTTGGCTGTTTCTCTAAGAGAGTTACCCGCATCTAAAAAAAGAAACGCTTCCTCCAACAGTGTCAGAAGCGCCTCATCAGGGACCCATTCTTCTTTGTTATTTGGGTCAGCCGCGTAACCAAAAGGCGGTTTTGTCGCGGACTTGTTTCTCGGTCTATTCGGCCACTGGCTCATTATTGGTTTCTTTGGGTGGTAAGACAAAGAGGCCGCCTTGTTGGGTAGACACTTCTATCTTCTCTTTCTTAACCAGACCCACCCGATCCAGTACTTCTTTGGCGGCAGAGACGGCGTTCTTAGCCCCTACCTGTGAAGGGTCAACGAGGACCCCTGTCAATGAGAATGCTGCTCTGGGCGCATTCATGGCGAGCATCGTAGACGCACGTTCTACTATCTCGTCCTTTAGAGGCTCTACGACCTCTTTAGTCCTTGTGTTAGGGGAGTACCCCGCAATGTTCATAGCTTCCCGTATAGAGCCTCTGGCTTCGCCACAGAGCGCCTCTAAGAAGGCTTCTTGCATCTCAGTGTACTGTTTAGTTTCTGCCATAGTTATGTAAACTTCTTTTTAGGAGTCATTGCTTTTGCCTTAATTGCAGCTTTCTGATACTGCTCTGGCCTAAGCACCATACCGCCTTTGTTCATTGGTCGAGGTGTAGCAAACCTAGCTTGGTTCATCGCTCTCATAGCTTGTTCCTGCTGAGGGGTGACTGTAGGACCCCCTCGAAAAGCGCGTGGATCTTTACTATAGTCGGTGTTACCTTCAATGGGAGTAGGCCTGCGATCCATAGGGGGTTGGTTTAAAGGTACGCGAGTAGGATTAGGATTAATAGCGCCACCAGCCCTAGGTCCCATTGGTGTTGGAGTAGGTCTAAATCTAGAGGGGGGCCGACTACCATCAGGATATATAGCGGGTTGGCCTATACGTTGAGGCCTACGAGGACCCGGAGTAAAGTTAGATGGCCGAGACCCTCCAGTTGCAGTGTCTACATACCGAGGACCCGTGCGTTGAGGGTTTCTGTTGTTTTCCATACGATTAATCCTGTCCTTAAGCCCACTAAAATCACGAGGGGCATCATACAAAGGCCCGCTAGTGTCAATAGGTTTTTGGGGAGGAGCAGGTGCGTTTGGATCATATCCCGGCATATCTTTCTTAAAGGGCGGGTCTTTAGGTAAAATTGGCTGTGGATTTGTTCCCCGTCGAGGAAACTGAGGACGCATAAACTGAGCTTGGTTCATTCTTCGTGCAGCTTGCTGTTGCTCAGGCGTTATCTGAGGTTGGGGGACGTTAGGGTTAGGGCGAGGCTGCCTACCTCTTTCCATTTCCCTTTCATTAACCATTCTAACTTGGTCAATACCCACACTAAGATCGTCAAATATACGGGCGAGCGTTTCAGGGTTGTTAGAATTACGCGCTTCAAACATAGCAGCCTGTGCCATATCCTCAAGCATTTGCAACTCCATGTCAATCATACCACCTTCGTGGAAAGGACGACGAGCAGGCTTCTTAACTGCTGGCTTTTTCTTCTTAGCCATAGGTTTGGCTTTAGCAGCCGGTTTAGCCTTAGTAGGCATTGGACGTTTTTTTGACGACGGCTGCGCCGCCTTAGCCGCAGGCTTTTTCTTGGTAAGCTTCTTCTTAGCAGGCATAGATTTACCCTATATAGTATAATTAGAGGATTTTATTATAGTAAGCTATTTATTATTTTTATTTTATGTTACTATATAAACTTACAGGAAATTTACTTATTTAATTATCTATAAGTATATTCTAATTATAACATATATTTTACTAAAAGTCAATCTATATAGGGTAAATAAATTAAAAAAAATTACCTAAACTAACTTTTCTTGCCTTGGCGGACATAAATCGTACCCGTTTTGGTTGGTTTCCATGTAATTTAGTATAGATTTTAGCTCTTCTAGCGTCCCGTCGTTCTTCAGCCGGTTGGCTTTTGCACTAATTATCCTACAATTACCCCTAACGTAGCCCTTTTTGGGGTTTATACGGTCTATTGACGGGCTACAGTTGGCCGTACCCTGTCCAAATTTAGTCCAATCTAGCGTAACTCCTAGGATTGGGCAAAAAATAGGGTAAGGTTCTAAGTCAATTAGCTCTAAATCAAACGGCGTAGCGTCTTTTTGGCATTTATACTTAATATGTGCCAGAGAAGTAGACAATTTCTGCTTAATACAGAACTCTAATAGGTCATTTGGGTCGTACTGGCTTAGTTCTTCTTCAGTCCATGCGGTCATAGTCTGTTTCTCCGTCGTCATCTAGCGGTATAGTCATTTCTTTAATGCTATCTGCAGCATCTCGCATATTATTGGAGATGTCCCTTAGACAATCGGACAGAGCATACAGGTGATTGTAGCCAACCTCAGTGGTTATATAGTGGTCAATCCACCTATTGAAGATTTGAGATAGGGATATACGGTTCTCAGAGCAGGCCTCATCGTCCTCTCCGACGTACATATACAGGACTAGGTTAATGTCGCCTGCTTGGTCTAATTCAGCGTCCGCTTCAGCGTAAACTGGTACTTTCAGATCGAAGTCTGTGCCTGTTAATTCTAGTTCAATTTGATGTCCTTTGTTAGCCATGTGAGTAGGATCCCTATTAGGGTTGTATTAGCACCAACTGCGGGTACTAGTAACGCTAAGAGTTATAGCAGGTATATGACAGACCGTCAAGTTTCCCTGCAGGCCCGTTTTTGTGTACGCCCTTGACAGTCCAAAAATCCTAATCTGTGTTCAGAGCTGTATACGCTAACGTACACACCCCCCCTGTCCCATACCGGCCCGCGTAAGTCATTGATTTATCACGTTTTAATTATCTT
>MDTA01154585.1_pt1 | contig 14354 bp, 12 predicted proteins | sample 811151 | NCBI WGS metagenome assembly MDTA01 (sample SAMN05326648, study PRJNA326480) | marine metagenome | isolation source: seawater | place: Indian Ocean: South | collected 2010 | reverse complement strand
GTATTTAGCAATAAACGACATGCACATGTTAGAAACCTTTCTTTCGGCATCTGCATGATCCTGTAAAAACTCATCTATGTTTTCAACAACATGATGAGCCCATTCAATAGGTGTTTTATATTTTAATTCAATTTGCATGGTAAATAAATATTAATTCCTTCTCCAAAAGTGAGGTGTAAATAAAACAGCAACAGTAAATAGTTCTAATCTTCCCATTAGCATTAAAAGTGATAAAAACCATTTCCCTGTATCGGGTAAAGCTGAGTAGCTATAAGATGGACCTACATTTTCAATTCCTGGTCCAACATTACTTAGTGCAGATGCAACAGAGCTAATTGAAGTTAAAAAATCAATGCCTAATGCAGTCATAAAAAGTGAACCAAAAGTAAAAATGAATAAATATAAAAATATAAAAGCCAATAGATTATATATTATTTTACTGGAAACCGATTCATTGTTGAGCTGAACTGGAATAATTGCTTTAGGATGTAATCTTCTTTTAAATTCTAAAAATCCATTTTTCATAAGCAATACAATTCGAACAATTTTAATTCCTCCACTTGTACTACCAGCTGATGCCCCTGAAAACAGCAATAAAAAAAAGATAAAAGTTATAAAAGGTCCCCAAAGCGTATAATCAGCTGAAGAAAATCCTGTAGTAGTAATAATAGATACAACTTGAAAAGAAACTTCTCTAAAACCATGAAATAATGATGCTGTTCTATTTTGAAAGAACATTACAAGTGAAAGAATTAGTATTAATCCAAAAACGGCCATTAAGAACCATTTAAATTCATCATTGGAAATTATTTTTCGAATCTTGAGTTTTAATCCAAAATACAATAAGGTGAAATTAGTTCCTGCAAGAAGCATAAAGACAATGATAATTCCTTCTACATAAACATTATTAAAAGCTGATATACTTGCTTGTTTAGTAGAAAAACCTCCAGTAGAAGTAGTAGTCATACTATGGTTAACAGCATCAAAAAAATCTAGCCCACAGCACATTAATAAAATCGTTTCAACAATAGTAAGCGATAAATAAATCAACCATAATCTTTTAGCAGTTTCTTTAATTCTTGGATGAATTTTATCTTTTGTAGGGCCAGGTGCCTCTGCGACAAAAAGCTCCATTCCTCCAATACCTAAAAGCGGAAGAATAGCAATAGTAAGTACAATAATGCCCATACCGCCAATCCACTGAGTCATACTTCTCCAAAACAAGATACCTTTGGGTAGAGACTCAATATCATCTAAAATAGAAGATCCAGTTGTTGTAAATCCAGACATAGTTTCAAAAAAAGCGTTAGTGAAACTAGGTATTGAACCAGATAAAATATAGGGCAGACACCCAAATAAACTCATACATAGCCATCCGCCAACAACAATTAAATATCCATCTCTTTTTCTAATTTCTGCATTTTTATAATCATTTGTGAAAATTCTCAATAACAAGCCGGCTGTTAATGTAATACTGCTACTAATAAGTATATCTAAGTAAACATTAGCATTGTAATCTTCGGGATAATAAAAAGAAAAAGGAAGTGCAAAAAGCATCAAGATTCCATTAATAACCAATAGGGTACCAATAACATTTAAGATAACACCAGAGTTTAAAATCTTTTTGGTCATTTATTGGAAATATTTCTCAATTTTATGAATGGATTCAGTTAATGAAAAAACAATCGCCTTATCCTCATTTTGAAGCTGAAAATCACCAAATGGAATAATTCCTTTTCCTTTTCGAATTACACCGGCAATATTAGAGGTTTTGGGAAATTTCAATTCTCTTATAGGAGCTTTAGTAACTTTTGATTTGGGCTTAACAATGAACTCTATAATTTCTGCATCAACTCCGTGAAGCGAAGCTACTGAAGATACATTTCCCTTACGGACATATTTAAAAATATTACTTGCAGCAATAATTTTTTTATTGATTAATGTATCTACACCAATAGCCTGTGATAGGTGGATGTAATCTATATTTTCTACTCTTGCAATTGTTTTTTTAACACCATGATTTTTGGCAACCAATGATGACATAATATTCATTTCAGAATCCGCAGTTACCGTAATAAAAGCATCCATGTCTCTTAAGCCTTCATCCTCTAGTTGCTTAACATCGTGGCCATCAAGATTAATAACTAGTGTTCTTTTAAGCATCCCTGCAATTAGCTCGCAACGCTGTTTATCTTTTTCAACAAGGGTAACATTAAAGTTAGTTTCCAAAAGCTCAGCTGCATAAACACCGATTCTACTTCCACCTAAAATCATAATATCTTTGATCTTAAAAGATTCTTTACCACATACCTTAATTATAGTGTCAATAGATTCAGGTTTTGAAATAAAATACACTATATCATTTGAGTGAAGGACAGTATCATTCTTAATCATGATTGTTTCTTCATTTCTGTGTAAAGCAATTGGTTTAAAGGATAAGTCTGGGTTTAAATTAGCACTTTCTAGAATAGTTTTATTTACTAAAGCAGACCGCTCGTCAACAGAAATACCAAAAACGGTAAGCTTTCCATTCTCAAACTCTAAATCATCAGTAAAAACGGCTCTATGAATAAGTCTTTCAATTTCCATTGTTGCCAAGTGGGTAGGAGATATAAGAGTATCTATTCCCATCTCATTGTAATGAAACTCTTTGTTTTTCTTGATTATATCAACATTATTTATTCTTGCAATGGTTCTTTTAGCCCCAAATTTCTTTGCTAGAATACATACCAACATATTAGTCTCTTCACTAGAGGTAACAGCAATTATTAAATCACAATCTGAGACTGTTGCCTTTTCCATAGTTTCTATAGAGTTGGCATCACCATGAATAGTGTAAACATCAATTTGAGAAGCTACAAATTGTAATCTTTCCTCATTTTTATCCAGCAAATAGATATCCTGTGCTTCTGAGGATAACATTTTAGCAAGGTGGAAACCTACATTTCCCGCTCCAGCAATGATAATTTTCATTGAATAGCTTTAATAGTATCTACAAATATATTGATATCTCTTGATAAAAAACCAAATTATGTTTTTTCAGTCTCTATGTAAAAGAGATTATGCGCTAATAGCATCATGGTGAGCGTTAGCTGAATTGATTATGTTTTGGAATGGCTTAAAATAGTGCATTAATATTGGCCATCTATTTTCATATTCATTAGTTAATTCTCTAACATTTTTCGCATATTTTTTGAGATTGAACGTGATTGATGCTGCAGAAACGGTCGGATTACACGATCTCCCAACTGTATTGCCATTAATCTTCCATCCATTTTGCAAAGCATTTTCAGCAGCTTTTTCATACCTATCTAGAAATTCTAAGATATTTGCATGCTTACTATATACTTTCTCTTGAATTGAAGAGCTTTCGTTATTATCCCAGTGAAAATGAAATCTTTTAAGATAAACTGTATCAGAATTCTTCACTTTTGTATTTAAAGATATGTAAACTGCATTTTCAAAAGCAGTTTCAATATTATTAATGTTTTGGTTAAATGATATTATATCCTTTACAATATCCATTTCCAACTCAATAGATAATTTCAATTTATTTTCCCATTTTCGCTTTAATGACTCAATGAAAATATGGATGGTTTTAGAAGCATTTTCTGAAATTGACTTATTCTTTTTTTCTAATGAATTAATTTTTTGTAGTTGAGATTCATAACTATTATTTATCAATTGTAAAGTAGAATAATTGTTGTAATCTTTTTTTATTGATGTTTCCACCATTATATTAAATAAGTTACCAATAAGTGCCTTATCTGAAGAATTAACTGGACTTGAATTTTTAGACAATCCAAAACAATGAACACCATTAATTTGAACAGCAATTACATCTTGAGCGTGATCAATAGGGGAGGGGAATTTTAAAATTAAGAATGAATTCTCGATTTCATTTTCAATCTCAAGTTGCGATAAACTTAAATTTTGTTTTTCAATAAAAGGTAATAAATCAGTACTTATCCAAGAAAGGTGAATTGCTTGTTTTCTAAACTTTTGAATGCTTGAAATTTTTTTAAGCTTATTAGATGAAATAGGTTCATTCAAATCAATATCTATTAACCTAATACGTTTGTTGTAATCACAATATATTCCATAAGCATTTTCAATTCCTTTTATACTATTATTCAAATTCTGAATAAAGTTATAAACAGGGTGATTTAAAAATGAATATTGAGACATAACGCTAAGTTAAGCAAAAAATTAAGTCAATACTTAATTTTTAATAGAATTAATTAAGCATTAATTGAGTTGAGTTAAGTAAAATGTATAGTGAAAATCTTTACTTAAAATAAGATATATAATGGATGATGAATAGTAATTTCACAGTATTAAAAGTTTTAAATAAATTAAGTTTATAATTAAGCAATTGGAATCAAATTCATTAATTAATCAAGCAACTAAAAAAAAATCGAACTACATCAATAGTGTTCAATACGAACTATATCTAATCTTAAAATTAGTAGTAGTACTTATAAAATACATTTATAAAAAATGGATAAAATTGTTGATTAAAAGAATAGAAAATCACGCCTATACGAGCGCCTGTGATATATTTGGATGTAAGGAAAATCAATCATGAAATGGATCAAAAAAATAATTAAAAATCTAGATGATAATCAATCTTTAAATCAAGATGAAAAATCATACAAAATTGTTCAGCTTCACAAAAAAAATAAATTCAAATCAATATCAGATAAGAAAGAGAAAGAATTTAATTAAATTCGCCTCAAAATTTAAAGAATGTCTGATATAAAATTTGGTACTGATGGTTGGAGAGCAATAATTGCTAAAGAGTTTACTACCGAAAATGTTGCAAGAATATCTTTTGCTACAGCTCAGTGGGTAAAAAATAATTTTAACAACCCATCAATAGTCATTGGTCATGACTGTAGATTTGCAGGAGAACTTTTTACTGATACTGCTGTTAAAGTTTTTATTTCTCAAGGTGTTAAAGTTTACATGAGTCAAGGGTTTATTTCAACTCCTATGATTTCTCTTGCAACTAAAAAGCTAAATGCTTCTGTTGGTGTTGTTATAACTGCAAGTCACAACCCCCCATCTTACAACGGTTACAAATTAAAAGGACATTATGGAGGCCCTCTTACATCAGATAAAATACAAGAAGTTGAAGATTTAATTCCTTCTCAAAACACCATTGACTTAGCTACAATTGAAATAAATACTGCAAAAGAAAACGGAAATGTTCAGCTAGTTGATTTTGAACAAATGTATATAGATGCTGTTGAAGCATCTTTTGATTTACAGGCCATTAAAGACTCTGGTCTTCACTTTGCCTATGATGCTATGTATGGAGCGGGTCAGAATGTGTTAAAACGATTGCTTCCAGATATGACCTTTCTTCACTGCGACTACAATCCTTCATTTATGGGTCAAGCCCCTGAGCCAATTGCCAAAAACTTAACTGAATTTTCAAAGTTAATTCAAGCTGATGGAACAATTGCTGCTGGATTGGCAACTGATGGTGATGCAGACAGAATTGGATTATTTAATTCAAAAGGTGAATTTATTGATTCTCATCATATAATTCTGCTTCTTTTAAACTACTTACACAAACATAAAAACATGAATGGAAAAGTAGTGGTTGCCGCTTCTACAACTCCAAGGGTAACTGATCTTGCCAGTCAATGGGGACTTGAGCACGATACAGTTCAAATAGGATTTAAGCATATTGCCCATCAAATGATTACTGAAGATGTTTTAATTGGAGGTGAAGAATCTGGGGGAATTGCAATAAAAGGTCATATTCCAGAACGAGATGGCATATGGATGGGACTGGTAATTTTTGAGTACATGGCAAAAACAGGTAAATCAATTGAGCAGCTAATTGATGAAGTTTATAATCTTGTTGGTGAATTCAAATACTGGAGAGACGATTTACATATCAATGAAGAGCTAAAAAAAGAAATAATAAACAACTGTAAAAATGGCTTATACAGTAATTTTGGTGCATATAAAGTTGAAACTACAGATACTACAGATGGCTATAAATATTTCTTTAGCGAAAATCAATGGCTTATGATTAGACCTTCAGGAACAGAACCTGTCCTTAGATGTTATGCTGAAAGTCATACTGTTGAAGCAGCAAAAAAAATACTAGCTAGCTGTAAAAAAGAGATAGGTATTTCATAGTTTATCCCAAATAATTGCCGTTTTATCTAATAAATAGGTGAACAATACTATCTGTAAATAGTTTTTTTTCTATTTTAATAGTGAAATTTAGTATTAACTAAACTTATATTTTGATAATAGGTATACCTAGTGAATCAACAGAATTGGAAACTCGTATCGCTATGTCTCCAACTGTTACAAAGCTATTAATCTCAAAAGGATTTGAGGTTATCATTGAAAAAGGAGCAGGACTCCAATCCCATTTTTTAGATTCTGATTTTACTTCTGCTGGCGCTAAAGTTGTAGATAAAAAAGAGGTTTATGATGCAGATGTTATTGCTAAAATAAACCCTCCAAATGCTAAAGAAATTAAATTGCTAAAAAAAGGAAGTGTCTTAATTTCTTTAATGTTTGCATTAACTAATCATGAATTGGTTAAAGAATGTTCAAATCAAGAAATTTCTGCCTTTTCTTTAGATGCAATCCCCAGAACATCTTTAGCTCAAAGTATGGATGTACTCAGCTCTCAGGCAAATTTAGCAGGTTATAAATCTGTATTACTTGGTGGAACTCATATGGGGAAAATCTTCCCTATGCTAATGACTTCAGCTGGAACTATTAAACCATCTACTGTAGTTATTTTTGGTGCTGGAGTTGCAGGTCTTCAGGCTATTGCAACTGCCAAAAGACTAGGGGCAAATGTTTGGGTTTCAGACATTCGTCCTGAAACAAAAGAACAAGTAGAGTCCTTAGGAGGTAAATTTATTGAAGTTGAAGCAGATGATTCTGTTCAAACTGAAGGTGGTTATGTAAAAGGCGTTTCTGATGATTTTCTAAAAAAGCAACAGGAAATTGTAGCCGAAAAATTAGCTCAAGCTGATTTGGTAATTACTACTGCATTAATTCCAGGAAAAAAAGCACCTCTTTTAATCTCAGAACAAATGCTTTCCAATATGAAACAAGGAACAGTAATTGTTGATATGGCAGTTGCCCAGGGAGGTAATTGTGCTGGTAGCGAAGTAAATAAGATTGTCATTAAAAATGGCGTAAAAATAATTGGTGAGGCTAATTTACCTGGAACAATGCCCATCAATGCAAGTGAACTTTTCGCTAAAAATGTACATAACTTTATTGTTCATTTAACTTCCGATGGGAAATTTGATTGGAACATGGATGACGAAATTACAGCCGGTTCTTTAATTGTTAAAGATGGAACCATTGTAAATGATCAACTCAAAGAAAGTATTTCACCTCAAACCGTTTAATAAATATACAACATGGAAGAATTATTAAGTTTTCTCAATACACATATGGATATGGTATATGTGGTAATTTTATCAATTATCTTGGGTATTGAAGTTATTGAAAGCGTACCTGCTGTATTGCATACACCGCTCATGAGTGGAGCAAATGCGATTCATGGTGTAGTTATCATTGGTGCCATTATAATTATGGGCAATGCAGATCCAGACAATACACTAGCATTAGTGCTTGGCTTTATAGCTGTAGTACTTGGAACATTAAATGTTGTTGGTGGGTTTGTTGTCACCGATAGAATGCTTGAAATGTTTAAGAAAAAAATACCTAAAAAATAATCCACATGGGAGCCTATACACTTGAGATTTGTTATTTGTTTGCATCTATATGCTATATTCTAGGACTTAAAATGATGGCAGGTCCTAAAACCGCCAGAAATGGGAATTTACTTGCTGCTGCAGGTATGACTATAGCTATTTTTGCTACTATCTTTTTATACCAAGACGAATCAGGAGGTAAACTTGGTAACTACTATTGGATTTTTGGTGGTATTCTCATTGGAACTATTGCTGGCTGGATGGCAGCAAAAAAAGTTCAAATGACTGCCATGCCACAAATGGTTTCCCTATTTAATGGAATGGGAGGTGCCTGTGCTGCTCTTATTGCTCTAGTAGAATTCCCAAAAGCGCTCCAGCATATGCATGGTAGCTGGGAAATACTTTTTATGGCAACTATTCTTTGTGGTTTAGTAATTGGTAGCACCTCTTTTACTGGAAGTATGGTTGCTTATTTAAAACTCAATGGAAACTTAAAGAAAGATATCCGTTTGCCTTTTTACAACATCTTAAACACCCTGTTAATCTTAGGAATTGTTGGTTTGACAGTTTGTCTTGCAGGTGGTCATATTCCAGATCATAATGAGTTTACCTTTTGGGCATGGATTCTTTTAGCAGGAGCATCAATTTATGGAATCTTATTTGTACTACCTATTGGTGGAGCTGACATGCCTGTTGTAATTTCTCTTTTAAATTCATTTACTGGAATGGCAGCTATGTTCGGTGGCTTTTTATACGAAAATATGGCTATGCTAACAGGTGGTATTTTAGTGGGCTCTGCTGGAACAATTCTTACAGTTGTGATGTGTAGAGCAATGAATCGATCTTTATCGAATGTTATTTTTGGAGCATTTGGAACTGGAGGAAATGCGGTTTCCTCTTCTGGTGGCTCTGAACAAAAATCTTATAAAGAAACCAATTCATCTGATTTAGCTGTGTTGTTAAACTACTCACAGAAAGTTATCATTGTTCCTGGTTATGGATTGGCTGTTGCTCAGGCACAGCATGTAGTACATGAAATGGAAGAAATTTTAGCTAACAGGGGAGTAGAGGTTAAATATGCAATTCATCCAGTTGCTGGTAGAATGCCTGGTCACATGAATGTATTACTTGCAGAAAGTAACGTTGAATACGATAAGCTAGTAGAGATGGAAGATATCAATTCTGAGTTTGCAACTTGTGATGTTGTTATGGTTCTTGGTGCTAATGATGTAGTAAATCCTGCTGCTAAAGAGGATCCGGCATCACCAATTTATGGAATGCCCATTTTAAATGTTGAAGATGCTAAATCTACTATTGTCAACAAAAGAAGTATGAATGTTGGTTATGCTGGAATAGATAACGATTTATTTTACAGAGATAAAACATCTATGCTTTTTGGTGATGCTAAAAAAGTACTTACTGAAATTGTTTCTGAGTTAAAGAACCTCTGATTAGAGGTTCCCAACAATTTTATTCTTTGGATACTTAACCGTAAATCGATACGTAATTTCTCTAGATTCTCCTGGTTCAAGGTTTAACATCCATTTTAGCTGTCCATTTTCCTGATTATGATTAGCCCCTCCATTTTCATCTATTGTCACTTCAATTTGCTTGTTAGAAGAAATTGGAACTTGATCTAATAGAATTAACTCACTTGAAGTTGACTTATTGTTTTTTACTAAGATCTTAAAACCTCTAATGGTTTTTTTGTTGGCTCCAATACCAGTTGTTTTACAAAAATCTTTAATTCTATCTCTTTGAACAACAACACCCTTATCTCTTCCCATAGAAACATCTAAAGTATCATCAGTAATAGCAGTGTTTAAATACGATGTGCCTATAGAAGTTCCTTCAAAATAAACGTTAACATCTCCAGGGAGAAGATGATACTCTCCCCAATCGGTAATTCTAGCTAACAAAAATGCATCGTTATCTAATTTTGGTGCTGCATAGTGCTTAAATTGGGCAGGTAGGTCGTATTTCTGAATTTCAACTGTACTAGATTCATTATTTGAAATAATAGAGTAGGGGATTTGAATCTCAAAATTTGCATTAACTGCATTCTCTGTAAATTGAGTAAAATTTGCAGAGGACTTATTAGCACTTTTAATCATCACACTTTCAAGAAGTACCTCTTCTTCTGGATAATCATCAAACTGATAAGAGTTAGCTAAGGCATCTCTTCTGTTATTGTATTTATATTCTTTTTTTACATATTGCTGCTGAAAATATAAATACCAAGGAGATAATTCTGGCTGGGTGTTGTTAATAGAAGGGTTGCCAGTTGAAAGAGTAAGATTAACGTTCTTCCAATCGTTTCCAGTATTCTGATAAACATCAGCTTTATAGGTAAGCTCAATTGGGTCAGTTGTTTTTGCAGCCCTTATATCGTATTTAGGCATCCAACCAGCCTGAGATACAATGTAATTGACGTTAATATCTGCCATTGTTCTAGATTTACTGGAAACCTTAACAATAATTTCACTAGTATGTGTTGTTTTTCTGGCATTCAATTGATTTAGCTGAGACTTTAAATTGTTAATAGTGGTATTAATTTCTTTTTTTTCGCGATTTATATCTAAAAGTTTGGTTTCAACCTCTGTTAATCTAGCTCTATAAAAGTCAGCCATCTCCATTAAATCTTCAATATCAACACCAGATTCATTTCCACCAATTGTCTTGTTGGCAATCAACATACTTTTTTCTTCTTTATAAACCCGCTCGTAACTTTCTCTTATTTTATATTTAAGGGCCATATCTTCCAAACTGTCTTTAATTGAAGCAATTCTTGGCGCGTAAGATTTTTCTGTTAAATAATTCATTTTATGATCTACCGACAGTATCGTAAGATTGCTATTGGATAAGCTTGCCTGAACAGTATTTCCATTAATTGAAGGGGAGAGGCCAGCCAATTTAATTTCATTGACACCGGGAACAACAGTAACTTTTCCCTTTCTATTAACCTGAGCACCTGAAAGAAAAACAGTAACCTGGTCTATAGTAGTTTTAGAGATAAGCTCATGATTCTGAGCAACAGAAGAAACAAATACTAATAAAGAAAATAGAATTGAGGTTGATTTTAACATGGTAGTGTAATTTAGTAGTTAACAAAAGTAAATAAAACGTTTATCCTTTAAGATGTATAATTGTTAATTTTGCATAAATAAGCTAGCACAATTATTTATCTTATACATTTACATCTTCTAATGGTTCAATCAATACAAATTAAAATTTAATCAACATGTCTAAACCATTAATTTTAATTACCAATGACGATGGATTTACGGCTAAAGGATTAGCGGATCTGATTGATGCAGTTAAAGAATTTGGAGAACTGTTAATTGTTGCACCAATACACCCTCAATCAGGAATGGGACATGCCATAACAGTAAATGAACCCATACGTTTTGAAAGAACCAATTACTTTAAAACAATAAATGCATACCACTGCTCAGGAACCCCTGTTGATTGTATAAAGGCAGGAATGTATCTTTTAAAACAAAGAAAACCAGACTTAATTCTGTCTGGAATTAACCATGGATCTAATGTAAGTACAAACGTATTGTATTCAGGAACAATGTCAGCTGCTGTTGAAGGTGCTCTTGAGGGAATCCCAAGTATTGGCTTTTCCTTGACAGATTATTCAAAAGATGCAGACTTTAGTGCCTGTAAGGTTATTGTAAAGAAAGTTGTTCAAAAAGCACTAGAAAATAAAATTGAAAAAGGCATATGTCTAAATGTAAATATTCCTAATGTTTCTATTGAAGCAATTAAAGGCATAAAAACCTGTAGACAAGGAAAAGCTTTTTGGGACGATACTTTTGACGAGAGGGTAGATCCACTTGGGAAAAAATACTATTGGTTAACAGGTTCATTTATAGATCATGAACAAACAGATGACACTGATGTGTTTTTACTGAAAAACAATTACGTAACTATTGTTCCCATTCAATTTGATATGACTGCTTACAACCAAATTGAAACTATTAAAAAATGGAATCTTTCCACATGAGAAACAAACTTCACAAATTAGATAGAGTATGGGTGGGAATTTCATTAGGAATAATCTGTCCAGTAGTATGCTTTTTACTTGCCTTTTTATTTGTTAACAACGGTAATTCGTTTTCCATTTTTTGGTACAATTTCACTAACGATGCATATCCATATGATTATAACATGAATAGTCTAAACAATGAGTTAAAAAAAAACATTTTAATTTTAAGTCTTCTACTCAACCTTATAATTTTTTATATAGGATATTTTACTTTAAAATACGATAAGTTTACAAAGGGCTTAGTATTTGTAACCTTACTTCTTGTAGGATTAGCTTACCTTTTTATTTACTGATTTGAAATATTACATTATATCTGGTGAACCATCTGGAGATTTACATGCCTCTAATCTAATGAAAGAGCTTAAATTAGTATACCATTCTGCTGATTTTAGATTTTGGGGTGGGGATCTAATGAAACAGCAAGGAGGTTATTTAGTTAAACACATTAAAGATTTAGCCTTTATGGGTTTTATTGAAGTAATTTTTAACTTAAAAACCATTTTATCCAACATTAAGTTTTGCAAAACAGATATTTTAAACTATCAACCAGATGTTGTTATTTTAGTGGACTACCCAGGTTTTAATTTACGTATTGCCAAGTTTTTAAAACCATACAACATTCCAGTTATGTACTATATTTCTCCTCAAATATGGGCCTGGAAGCAATCTAGAGTTCATCAAATAAGAAAAGATGTAACCAAAATGTTCACCATACTTCCTTTTGAACAAAAATTTTATAAAAAATTTGACGTTGAAGTAGAATTTGTAGGGCATCCGCTTATTGATGCTATTGATAATTTTAAAAGAAACTCAGCTTTAAGCTCAACTGAATTCGACTTAAAATATAAGTTGAATAAAAATTTACCGAAAATTGCTATTTTACCAGGAAGCAGAGTACAGGAAATAAAATTAAAGCTACCAATTATGCTAAAAGCTTTAGAAGAATTCAACGATTTTGAAATTCTTCTTGCTGCCGCTCCTACAATAGAAACGGAATTATACCTGACTTATCTAGATAAATATCAAAATGTAAAAATTATAAATAACGATACGTATAATTTATTGAATCAAGCAGATTTAGCAATAGTTACTTCAGGTACTGCCACTCTTGAGACCGCGTTATTTAAAGTTCCTCAAGTAGTTTGCTACAAAAGCAGTTGGATTTCGTACCAAATTGCAAAACAACTCATTAAAGTAAAATACATTTCCTTAGTTAATTTAATACTTGACAAAGAATGTGTCAAAGAGTTGATTCAAAATGATTTAACACCAAAAAATATTGCTAAAGAAATTTCTAAACTTTTGGATCCAATTGTTAAAAAGAATACATTGTATGATTATAAAATCTTAGAACAAAAATGTGGTGGTATTGGAGCTTCAAAAATTACTGCAAACAAGATGTTAAAAACTATTAAACAACTTCGTTAAGCATTTCAAATAGCTTTCTACTTTTGATTAGTTATGTGGCGCTTACTGATAACAACACTTCTTTTAGGACTATTTTCCTTTCCCGTACATTGTATCAATGTAGATGTTGGACTTCTTAGAAATGCACAGCTTAAACATATTGTTTTTCACTCTGATTCTTCAGATTTTAAAATTTCTACAAGGATTAATAACGATGCGTTGAATCTAAAAAAAGGGCAGAGGCTGAAAATTCAATTCCATAATGACAGCATTCGTCTTAAAATAGGTGAACAATCTTTGGGGCATTTTGATACTCTATATTTTCAAAGTAAAACAAATGATGCAATTTTCACTATCTCAAGTTTAGTACCTTCTTTAAAATCTAGAAAATACTACAGTAATCTAAAAGCATTTGTAAGTGGAAATGCAATTACTATTGTAAATCAGATCGATTTAGAACGCTATTTAATTGGTGTATTAGAATCTGAAGTTGGACCTAATGAAAGTAAAGATTTTTATAAGGTTCATGCTGTAATAAGCAGGACCTATGCTTTAAAAAACATAAATAAATTTATACATGAGGGATTCAATCTAACTGATTTAGTGAATTGTCAAGTTTACAAAGGAAAAATGTATAAAATTAAAGCCATTGAAGATGCAGTTAATGAAACAAAAAATCTGGTTTTAGTTGATAAAAATATTGATTACATAACTGCAGCTTACTATTCAAATAGCGGAGGCCAAACTGTCAATGTTGAAGATGTTTGGCTAGAACCGTTGTATTATTTAAGAAGCGTTAAAGATCCTTATTCTGTTGGTAAGCACAATTACAGCTGGAGTAAAAAAATAGACAAAAGTAAATGGCTAAACTATTTAAAAACTAAGCATAATTTTCCCACAGAAGACCCTGAACTTTTAAAAAAAGCATGCAATTTTAAACAGAAATACAGAAAGAAATATTTTCTAGATTGGAATCATCACATTTTATTAACTGACTTACGTAAAGATTTTAGACTTAAAAGCACATTTTTTAGCATTACAGAACATGCTGATTATATTTTATTAAAAGGAAAAGGATTTGGTCATGGTGTTGGTTTATCTCAAGAAGGAGCAATTCAAATGATTAAACTAGGCTATGGCTTTTTAGATGTACTAAGATTCTATTACACAGGTGTACATCT
>MDTA01007612.1_pt1 | contig 14354 bp, 19 predicted proteins | sample 811151 | NCBI WGS metagenome assembly MDTA01 (sample SAMN05326648, study PRJNA326480) | marine metagenome | isolation source: seawater | place: Indian Ocean: South | collected 2010 | reverse complement strand
TTTTAATGTCATTTTTTCCCCTAGGTTTAGTGTGGTTATTTCAAATTATTAGAAGTTATTCAAGTATATTTTACATAAAATTCAACCTCACTTAGACAATAATGAGGACCAAGATGGGTCTGAAGCGTCAGTTTTCGTTGAAAGCCTTCTTTCATTATATCCCGTAATATCTATTGACCATAATTTTGCAGAAAATCCCTCCCCTCTATCTCCAGCTTTAGTTTCTCTATAAAAAACTAATACTCTTCCATTAGGAGACCAAGAAGGAGCCTCCTGGTAATAATTTTCAGTTAACAATCTTTCTCCTGTTCCGTCCGTTCTCATTACCCCAATATAAAATTTACCCTTATGCATTTTTGTGAATGCAATTAAATCACCTCTTGGTGACCAAACAGGCGTACCGTATATTCCTTTACCAAAAGTTATTCTTTTTACTTTACTTCCATCACTCCTCATAACGTAAATTTGTTGTAAGCCGCTTCTATCAGAATTAAAAGCAATAAATTTTCCATCTGGTGAAAAAGATGGAGATGTATCTATTGATGAATGTTCCGTAATTCGCTCAACAACTCTAGAGTCTAAGTCCATAGTATAAATATCTGAATTACCATCTTTTGCAAAACTCATTATAATTTTTTTTCCATCAGGAGAAAACCTAGGGGCAAATGTCATTCCAGGAAAATTTCCCACAACCTCTTGTGTTCCTGTTTCAATATCTAATAAATAAACTCTTGGCATATTTCTGAAGTAAGACATGTATGTTACCATTTGATTGGTTGGATTAAATCTAGGGGTTAATACTAATTCATTTCCTAATGTAAGATATTTCGTATTAAATCCATCTTGATCCATAATAGCTAATTTTTTTATTCTTTGATTTTTTGGTCCACTTTCTGCTACATAAATTATTCTTGTATCGAAATATCCTTCTTCGCCTGTCAGTCTTTCATATATTTTATCAGAAATAATGTGAGCAACTCTTCTCCAATTAGAAGGAGTAGTTGTAAATGCTAAAGCAGTCATTTCTTGTGCAGCGGCCAAATCCCATAATCGAAATTCGATTTTTAATTTCTGATCTTTTACTAATAATTTTCCTGTTACTAAAGCTTGTGCCTTTATTAATCTCCAGTCCTCAAATCTTGGCTTTAAATGAGCAATATCTGGTTTTTGAACAAAAGCATCTTTTTTTAAAGGATTAAACAAACCAGTACTTTTAAAATTTTTTTCAATAATTTCTGAGATATTTTCCCCTAACTCTTTTACCTTTACACCTTTAAACTCTTCGGATTTAATATCTACGTGTAGAGGAGAAACTGCTATAGGGAGTGGATCAAGGTTTCCTCGTGTAATATCAACTTCAATTAATGCAAAAGATTTATTAATTAAAAATATATTTAATAAGATTATAAGTACTATTTTGTTCATCTAACCTTTTAACATTTCTGCTGGATTAAAATTTAGTTGAAGATCCTTCCATTTATCATAGCCAGTCGGCGGTACTTTTAATGGTTGACATAATCTAACCGCTCTCAGAGCGCTTTCAGCTAAAACTTTATAAAATTTTTGTCCAGGTCTATTCATTCTTTCATGATCTAATATTTCAGATTTCATAATTGTTCCATCTTTTTTTAATTGTAATTTAATTCTAACAAGTAAGTTTGTATCATAAGGCAATCCCAAAGGAACGCTCCAACAACCAAAAATTTGCGCCCTAAGAGCATCTTCTTCAGAAAGTGTTAAGCCTGTAGCAAAAGAATTTTTTTTATTACTTTGAGTAATTTCATTATTTTTTTCTAGCTCAACCGCCTCTTCTTCTTTTGCTTTATCAATTAATGCAGCTATTTGATTGGTGTCAATAATTTCTTTTTTTTCAAATTCAGATGATTGACGAATCTGTGGTTTAATTTCTTCAGGATTCTGTTTTTTCTTTACTATCTTTTTTTCTTCTTTTTTTTCGTTAGGTAAAGGAATTCTATCGGGTTTTTCTTTAGCTTTTGCTGCAGGAGGAGCTTGTTCAGATACTACTCGTTCCTCCTCTTTTTTCTTTTTTTCCTCAATAATCTTTCTTGCTTTAGGAGCATAGGGAATATTTGTTTTATCTGAAATTTGAATTAATTCCACTGAAACTATTGGGGGTAAATCAATTGGTTCTCTGAGCATAAATGGTAAACTTAAAACTGTTAGCAATATCATCACTGAATGAAATGTTATTGAATAAATCAAGCTTTTTGTCATAATTCATCCTAATTTTTGTAAGGTTCTGAGATTAAAGCTACTTTAGAAAAACCTGCTCCAGATAAAGTACCCATAACTTCTAAAACACGTCCATAATTTATATTTTTATCACCTCTTACATAAATTCTCGTATCAGTCCTATTTTTTGCTATAGCAAGTAGTTTTGGAATCATTTTTTGATAGGTAACTTGGTGTTCTTGTATATAAATTTCCCCTTTTGAATTGATACTTATAGTTAAAGGCTCTTGGTCATCAGGCAGTGAGTCTGCGGCTGACTCGGGCAAATCAACTTGAACCCCGACAGTAAGTAATGGGGCTGTTACCATGAAGATTATTAAGAGCACAAGCATTACGTCAACGAATGGTGTAACATTTATTTCACTCATTGGTTCATTTCTTGAGTGTTTAAACTTAAAAGCCATTTTTAGATTATTGATAAAAATCTTTTAGAGAAATTATCGATTTTTGAAAAGTATCTTCTTGAGTCACTATTAAATTTATTATACGCAACAACTGCTGGTATAGCTGCTAATAACCCTAAAGCTGTAGCAAATAAAGCTTCGGCGATTCCAGGAGCGACTATAGCCAAACTTGTGTTCCTTGAAATGGCTATCGATTGAAACGAATTCATAATTCCCCATACGGTACCGAACAAACCTATAAATGGAGCTGTAGATCCAATAGTTGCTAAATAAGTAAAATTTTTTTCAATTTTTTTTAATTCATTATCAGTTGCTATTTCTAAAATTCTCTCCACTCTAGCAGATTGAATAGCTGAAGATTGCCTTTTTGTTTTAAGCAACTCCGCCATAGCAGCTTTAAAAATTAAAGTTGCAGGATCAGTAGTATTTACTGGAAGGTTATTATTGAAACTTTCAGCTGATTTTGCTTTCCAAAACTTCTTTTCAAACTCTTCAGTTGATTTATTAATAGTCTTAAAAAGCTTGAACTTATCGAAAATTAGTGCCCATGAAAATATCGAGCTTGCAATCAATAAGATGATTACGAATTTTACTACAAAATCTGCTCTTAAAAAAAGACTCCATAATGAAAAGTCTGATGATCCACCTAAACCAACTACCTGTGCAGCAATATCTTGTTCCATTAGAGCTGATTACTTTTAGAATGTGTCATGAATTTGGCGTTTTTTTACTTAATTAATATTAATTTTGGTCTTTTAATCTTGTTTCATAATAAAATCTAGCTATCAAAATAGCATCTGATTTATTTACATCTTTTTTTTTTGCTAACTGATTTGATAAAGCTGGATACATTTCTATTGCTTTGGTTCTGCTTGCATCTTTCGAAGAGTTAATTAAATCAAAATGTTTTTTCCATTTTGAGGGTCTTACAAAAAAAATAGGTAGTTCTAAAGCGGCACAAACTCCTTTAATAGCTCCAAAAGTTTGACCAAAATTAAACATACTTGTTACCCCTTGCCCAGGCATTGCGCTAACGTTTTCAACAATAACGGCAATTTCATCATTATTTTCGATATTCTCTTTAATTATTTTAACTAATTGCGCACTGTTAAGCTGTCTCTTATTTTTTTTGCCCTCTGACATGATCGGCATATCTACTAGGTTAATTACTTTCTTTTCTTGCATTATAGCAATTGCACCGCTTAGACCTGGATCAATACCTATTATTTTCATTTTATCCTTCTAAAATAGCATTGATGAAGACGTTCTGCACATCTTCTAATTCTTCCAGGGAGTTTAATATTTCAATCATTTTTTTACTTTGCTCTTTATTTAAATTTAAATTATTTAAAGCTCTCCACTCTATAGATGAATATAAAAAATTGTTAATTTTTTTTTCAAGTTCGGTTTTTATTTTGTAAAAGTCCTCTTTTTCAGTAATTATTTCATGTATATTATTCAGTTGTAAGCAATCTTTAGCCCCAGCATTTATCGCCATTTCAAAAATCTCTTCCTCGCTTAGTTTATTTTTTTCTATGTGTAAAATGCCATAATTATTAAACAAGTGGGTTGTTGACCCAGACTCTCCTAATCTTCCACCATTTTTTTGTAAAACTGTTCTAATACTTGATGCTGATCGATTTTTATTATCTGTTAGAGTTTCTATAATAAAAGCTGTATTAAAAGGACCAAAACCCTCATATCTTAAATTTTCATAATTTTTATCATTAGTTACCTCTGATTTACTGATTGCTCTGGTGATATTATCTTTTGGCATATTGGCTTGTTTAGCTGCTTGTACCGCTGCTCTTAATCTAGGATTGATATCTGGATCTTTATCTCCAAGTTTAGCGGCTACAGTAATTTCTCTTGAAAGTTTTGAAAATATTCTTGACCTCTCTTTGTCTGCTCTCCCTTTTTTATGTTTAATTCCAGCCCAATGAGAATGTCCTGCCATATTTATTGTACTAAACTACCACCAACAATTAATCTAGAAACTTTTTTTGCTAATCCTGTTTCTTTTTCAGCCTCTACAATTATACCTGATAATGTACCCTCTCCACTTGATGGAAAATGTTTAACTGCTTCCTTATTTTTAAAAAACCTTTTGATAGAATTTTCTTTGTTCATTCCAATTACTGAATTGTAATCTCCACACATGCCTATATCAGTTTGATATGCTGTACCATTATCTAATATTCTCGTATCAGCTGTTGGCACGTGAGTATGTGTTCCAACAACACAAGTTGAATTACCGTCAAAAAAATGACCAATTGCCATTTTTTCACTAGTTATCTCTCCATGAAAATCTACAACTAAAAAATCTATTTCTTTTTTTAAATTCATTTTTTTACAAATTTCTTTTGCTTTTAAAAAAACATCATCAGTTTTTCTCATAAATACATTGCCCATAAGATTAATTACACCAATTTTAAACTTTTTGTCTTTTGAAAAATAAATTCCATATCCTCTACCCGGAGAACCTTCTGCTAAATTGGCTGGTCTCAAAAGCCTTGGCTCTTGATCAATATACTTTGTTGTTTCTTCTTTATCCCAAATATGATTTCCAGATGTGATTACATCTATACCTTCAGAAAAAAATTCTTCTGCAATATCTTTAGTTATTCCTTTGCCGTCATCAGCGGCGTTTTCACCGTTAATAATTGTGAAATCTATTTGATATTTATTTAAAATTTTGGAAAGGTTTTGTTTTAACGCTATTCTTCCAGATAATCCCATAACATCTCCAAGTACTAAAATTTTCATTAAAATATTCCTTTTTCTGTCAAAATATAATTTAGATTAACATCTTTTTGGTTTATAGGCAGTTTTTGATGTTTTTGAAAAGAAAATGCAATACCGACAGTTAAAATATTTTTATATTTATTAATAAATTTTTTTAGAAACTTATCATAAAAACCTTTTCCATATCCAAGTCTATTTTTTTGATTATCATATGCAAGTAACGGAACTAAAATAACGGTTGGCACTATAATTTTTGATTTTAAAGGCTCTAAAATTCCATATTTATTAATGCTAAGTAAATCTTTTTTTTTCCACTCATAAAAATGCATTTGATCTTTATCTTTAACTATTGGTAAAAGTGGCTTGAATCTTTTAAAATATTCATTTTCAAAAATTTTAAAAACATTAAGCTCATAATTAGTAGGATAATATAAAGAAACAATTTTTTTTTTTATATTTTTTTTTTTGATTAATTCAAACAAAGGATTAAAAATTTTGCTTTTTACCTCAAAATATTTTTTTTTTCTTTTAAATAAATACCTCTTTCTAATTGAACCTTTGCTTTCCATTTATTGTATTTTAGAAAGGGACTCTGTATTTGAAATAATTTTTTCTAGAGATTGAGTTGTTTTATCTAACATCGACTCATATAAATTATTGTTTTGTTCAATTGTTTTTTTAAATTTTTCTAATTCACTATTTAGTTTGCTAATTTCATCATCTTTATCTTTTTTGTACTCAATAGCTAAAGATTTAATCTCTTTAAACTTATTAGAAATTTCATCTAATCGTTTTTTTTGAAATGTAATTTTTTGTTTTAAATCAAAATATTCATCAATTAATTGAATAGTAGTAATTAATAAAAGTTTATTTTCACCTATATTTCCAAGTTTTTCTTTCAGTTCACTATATTTTCTGTCTAGAAAATTTGTTAATTTTTTTAAAGATTCTTCTTGTCCGTCGTCACATGAAAGTAGGTAGTCTTTATTATTGAATTTTATATTTATATTTGCCATTTATCTAAATCTGATACCAGTTTTTCAGTTTCTTTACTTAATTCCTCTATTTCTTGATTAAATTCATCCTCTATTTGAGATCTATTTTTTACTTCAAGTTGTAAACTTTTAATTTTTTCTTTGAGATGTTTATGCTCTCTTAAAAGTTCTTGATTTTTTTTTTCTAAATGAGTTTTTTGTCTTAAAATTTCATTTTTTTCTGTTTTAATTTTTTCTACTTCGTAATTTGGTTGTGAATAAGTTAAAGAAAGTGAATTTAATTTATTAATTAATAGATTTAAATTTTTTTCTTTTTTTTCAATTATACTCATAAATTTTTATATCATATTATTGATATACTCACTTTTAGTCTATATAGGTAATTTAAAGTGAGTGTAAATTTTAATCAATTATCAAATGCGGTAAGATTTTTATCTATCGATGCTGTGCAAAAAGCAAACTCAGGGCATCCAGGTATGCCAATGGGTATGGCTGATGTCGCTACCGTACTATTCAAATACCACCTGAGGTTTAATCCTAAAAATCCTAATTGGGTAAATAGGGATAGATTTATATTATCAGCTGGTCACGGATCAATGCTTCTCTACTCTCTGCTTTATTTAACAGGTTACAGTTCAATATCATTAGAAGACATAAAAAATTTTCGTCAATTAAATTCAATTTGTGCTGGACACCCTGAATATAAAAAAGGAACAGGAATAGAAACTACTACTGGACCACTAGGACAAGGTTTAGGAAATGCAGTTGGCATGGCAATTGCAGAAGAAATTTTTAAAAAAAAATTTGGTTCTAGTATCATTAATAATAAGACCTATGTAATTGCTAGCGATGGAGATTTAATGGAGGGGATTAGTCATGAGGTAATGAGTTTAGCTGGTCACCTGAAGTTAAAAAATTTGGTTGTTTTTTTTGATAATAATAAAGTTTCAATTGATGGTTCAACCTCCTTAAGTGTTTCAGATAATTATAAAAAAAGATTTGAAGGTTATGGATGGAATTTTATGGAGATCAACGGTCATAACGAAAAACAAATTTCAAAAGCTATTTCAAAAGCCATAAGTTCTAATAAACCAACCTTAATTTCCTGCAAAACAATTATTGGTTACGGGTCCCCTAATAAATCAGGAAAATCTTCATCACATGGAGCACCTCTAGGGGATGAGGAGATAAAGCTTGTAAGAAAAAAATTAGAATGGGGCAACGATCCGTTTGTAATTCCAAAAGATATTAAAGAAGAGTGGATTAAAATCGGAGAGAAAGGAGCAAAATTAGAGAATAAATGGAATGAATTTTTAGATAAGAAAGGGAAAAAATTAAAAGACGAATTAGAAAATACTTACATAAATTGTAACATCGATGGATTAACAAATTTAATTCAAAAAGAAAAAACTAAATATTATGAATTAAAACCAAGTTTAGCTACAAGACAATGTTCCTCACAAACTATTGAAAGTATCACTACAATACTTCCGCAAATAATAGGTGGCTCAGCAGATTTAAGTGGTTCTAACAATACAAAAACAGCTAATTCTCAAATTATAAATTCAAAAAATTTTAATGGAAATTATATTCACTACGGTGTGAGAGAGCACGGTATGGCTGCAATTATGAATGGACTCGCACTTTATGGAGGTCTTATTCCTTATGGGGGAACTTTTTTAATTTTCTCTGATTATTGTAAACCTTCGATAAGACTATCAGCTTTAATGAAACTAAGAGTAATTTATGTTTTCTCACACGACTCTATTGGTCTTGGTGAAGATGGTCCTACCCATCAGCCAATTGAACAACTAGCAGGTTTGAGAGCAATACCAAATTTAAATGTTTTTAGCCCCGCCGACATAAATGAGACTTTAGAGTGTTGGGAGATAGCTATTAAAAATAAAAATACGCCAAGTGCTATAGTTTTGTCTAGACAGAAATTACCTTACATAAATCAAGAAAATTCAGAAATTAATAAATGTGAAAGTGGAGCTTACATTGTAAAAATTACCTCACACGATAGCAATGTCACTCTTGTAGCATCTGGATCAGAAGTGGAATTAGCTTTAAAAGTTCAAAAAAGTTTAAAAGATAACAATATTGACTCTAAAGTAATTTCAATGCCGTGTATGGAATTATTTGAAAATCAAAGTGAAGATTATAAAAAAAAACTTTTTGATGAAGATGCTTTGGTTTTTACTCTTGAAGCTGGAAGTATATTTTCTTGGCAAAAATATAAAGGGGACAAAGGTTATAGCTTTGGGATAGATAAATATGGTGAAAGCGCACCATATAAAAAAATTTATGATCATTTTAATCTAACTGAAGATAAAATTTTGAATGTAATTCAAAATCATTTAAGAAAATAATTTATTTCTAATGAGCAATTTAAATTTTTTTTCTGAGAGCTCAGATGTTAAAAACAAAACCATCCTTTTAAGATTAGACTTAAATGTTCCAATTAAAGGAAAAACTATACAAGACGATACTAGAATTTCTTTATGTTTACCATTTATGAATAAATTAATTGAAAGAAAAGCAAAAATTATAATTGTTAGTCACTTAGGAAGACCTAAAGGAAAAAAAATACCAGAATTATCTTTAAGACCAATTTATAAATATTTGAAAAAAAAATTGAACTCTAACGTTTTTTTTTACATGGGAAATCTGGACTCTGATGTTAAAGATAAATTTTCATACCTTAAAGAAGGTGAGGTAGTTTTATTAGAAAATATTAGATTTAATAAAGAGGAAGGTGAAAATGACGAGTCATTTGCAAAAATATTATCCTCTCTATGTGATATTTATATTAATGATGCTTTTTCATGTTCTCATAGAAAACAAGCTTCTATTCACAAAATTGTCGAATTCGCAAGGAAATCCTATGCTGGACCACTTTTAAAAAAAGAAATAAATGCAATTAATTTAATAATTAATAGTAAAAAAAAACCAGTGACATGTATTATTGGGGGGGCAAAAATATCAACAAAAATAGATGTAATCACAAGTCTTATAAAAAAAATTGATAATCTAATAATTGTCGGAGCAATGGCAAATAATTTTTTATCTTTTAAAGGATTTAATATTGGAAAATCGCTAATTGAGAAAGACTCTGAAAAAATAATTGGTAAAATTTACGATAATGGAAAAAAAGAAAATTGTGATATTTTAATTCCTGAAGATTGTAAAGTAGGTACTAATTTAGAGGGAGAAGGAAAAATTAAACGGTTAGAGAGAATTGAAAATAATGAAATAATTTTAGATATTGGAAATGAAACAATTAAAAAAATTTTACAAAAAATCGATAATTCAAATACTGTTTTATGGAATGGCCCAGCTGGTTATTTTGAGAATAAAAATTTCATAGCAGGAACAATGTCTATTGCAAAAAAAATTTCTGATAACACAAAAAATGAAAATTTAATTTCAATTTTGGGCGGTGGAGATACTCTTGCAGCGATAAATAAAAGCCAAGAAAAATTATCATTTACACACTTATCAACAGCTGGTGGTGCTTTTCTAGAATACCTTGAGGGAAAAGACTTGCCTGGTCTAAGTGTTTTAAAATAAATAGCGGATATGGAATTAAATGAAATAGCTAAGAAAATGTGTGCTAAAGGTAAAGGAATTTTAGCTGCAGATGAGAGCACAGGTACAATAGCTAAACGATTTAAAAGTATTAACGTTGAAAATTTAGAAAAAAATAGGTTAAGTTTTCGGCAAACTCTTTTCAGTTCAAGTGCTATGAAAAATTATATTGGTGGTGTAATTTTGTTTGATGAGACAATAAGACAGAGAACAACTTTAGGCCCAACCATCCCAGAATTAATTTCAAAGAATGGGGCAATACCTGGTATTAAAGTCGATAAAGGGGCAAAATCGCTAGCAGGATCTTCGGACGAGACTATTACAGAAGGTCTAGATGGTTTGAGAGAGAGATTGAAAGAATATTATGAAATTGGTGCCAGGTTTACTAAGTGGAGAGCGGTTTACGTAATAGGAAATAATTACCCTTCAAAACAATCTATAAAATCTAACGCACATGCACTTGCTAGGTATGCAGCTCTTGTTCAAGAAGCAAAAATGGTCCCTATTGTGGAACCAGAAGTATTAATGGATGGATCCCACAACATTGATAAATGTTATGATGTGACTACAAATGTTTTAAATGAGTGTTACAATGAACTTGAACTAAATAAAGTAGATCTAACAGGCACTGTTCTTAAACCAAATATGATTATACCTGGAACAAAATGTAAAGATAAATCTTGCACCGAGGAGATAGCAAAAAAAACTCTAGATTGTCTTAAAAAAAATGTCCCTTCAGATGTGCCTGGAATTGCTTTTTTATCGGGCGGACAATCAGAGATAGAGTCTAGTAGAAATTTAAATGAGATAAATAGAATAAATGATACAGATTTTTTAATTACGTTTTCTTACGGGAGAGGTTTACAAGCAAGTGCTTTAAAAGAATTTGGCAAAGATCAAAATAACTTGGGAAACATTCAAAACGCATTTAACCATAGAGCTAAGATGAATGGTCTATCGTCTAAAGGAGAATGGACGGAAAATTTAGAAAAAGAGGCTGCAGCTTAATTTCTTGAGAAAGTTAGTTTATTTAATCTCTCCAAAAAAAATAAATAAAAACTTTTATAGAAAATTGGATAAAGTTTTATCTTTTGGTAACACGGCTTATTTTCAATTAAGACTTAAAAATAAAAATAAAAATGAGATATTAAAAATCTCAAAAAAGATAAGAAAGATTACAAAAAAACATAAGGTTAAATTCTTAATCAATGATGATTATTCAATTGCTTTAAGATCAAATATCGATGGATGCCATATGGGACAATCAGACGGAAATATAGATATAGCAATAAAAAAACTTAAAAATAAATTATTAGGTATTACTTGTCATAATTCAAAAACTTTAGCGAACAATGCTCTAAGTTTTAGAGCTGACTATCTTGCTTTTGGCTCATTTTATAAATCTAAATTGAAACCCAAGGCCTCAAAGGCTAATAAAAATATTTTAAAGTGGGCTAAAAAAAAAACAAGAACACCTTTAGTTGCCATTGGTGGAATTAATAATAGGAATTACAAAAAAATTATTAGTTATGGAGCAAAATATATTGCAATATCGAGTTTTATTTGGGATAACCCAAAATTAAAACCAGAAATTGCTATAAAGGAATTCATATGAAAATTAATGCTAATGAAATTAAGCCAGGAATGATTATTGAATATAAAAATGATTTTTGGAATGTTTTAAAAACTCAGCATGTTAAACCAGGTAAAGGTGGGGCATTTAATCAGGTTGAACTAAAAAGTTTGATAAAGGGTACAAAATTAAATGAAAGATTTAGATCCAGTGAAACAGTTGAAAAAGCAGAATTAATAGAAAAAAAATATAATTTTTTATATATAGATGGTGAGAATTGTCATTTCATGGATAATGAAAACTTTGAGCAGGTAGAATTAACTAAAACTATAATAGGTGAAAAATACAAATTATTAAAAGAAAACTTAGAGGTAACAATTTGTTTTATGGAAGAAAAAGCAATATCATTAGAATTGCCGAATAATATTGAATGCGTTATCGAAACTACAGATGCAGCTATTAAAAATCAAACTGCATCATCCTCATTTAAACCGGCAATATTAGATAGTGGAATAAAAATTAATGTCCCGCCTTTTATAGAAAGTGGTGAAAAAATTATTATAGATACGAGAACGTTAGAATATGTAAGAAGAGTAAACTGATGAGGTTAAACTCACCACATATAAATTTAATTATTAAAGCAGCTATGAAAGCCTCAAAAGGACTTATTAGAGATTTTGGGGAAATTGAAAATTTGCAAGTCTCATCAAAAGGCCCGGGTGATTTTGTAACTTCCGCAGATAAAAGAACAGAAAAAATAATTATTGAAGAATTACAAAAAGCTCATTCGGATTACGCTATAATTTCAGAAGAGATAGGAATTATTAATAAAACTAATAGTGAAAAAAGATGGATAATAGACCCAATAGATGGAACTATGAATTTTATGAATGGTATTTCTCAATTTGCGATTTCTATTGCTTACGAAGAAAATAGTGAAATTAAATGTGGTGTAATTTTTAATCCGATATTAAACGAAATGTTCTGTGCAGAGAAGGGAAATGGAGCCTATTTAAATAACTCGAGAATAAGAGTATCTAACAAAAAAAAGTTGAAAGATTCTTTGTTGGTTACTGGTGGACCTGATCAAAATAGTAAAATTAAGAAAAAAATTTTTTCTGAATATATTAATGTCTCTCAGGAGGTATCAAATGTTAGAAGATTTGGTAGTGCTGCTTTAGATATTGCATATGTTGCTTGTGGAAGATTTGACGGTTATTGGCAAAGAGAATTAAATTATTGGGATATCGCAGCTGGTATAATTATACTTAAAGAGTCAGGAGGATTTTTAGATTTTTTTGAAGAAGACGAGAACTCACCTTTAAAAAAGAATATTTTAGCTACTAATTCTCTTATTCATAGCAATTTGAAAGAATTAATAATTAAAAAAGATATTGAGTAAAAACGATTAATACTATAAAACACCGTCCATGAAAAAAAACATACATCCAAATTATCATAAAATAAAAGTTGTAATGACAGATGGAACTGAATTTGAAACAAAATCCACTTGGGGAAAAGAAAATGATACTTTAAAATTGGATATTGATCCCAAATCTCACTACGCATGGACAGGTGGCACTCAAAAAGTTTTAGATAAAGGAAGAGTTAGTAAATATAACAAAAAATTTAGCAATCTAAGATCGAAAAAATAAAATTATGACTGAAACACCATTTATGCCAAAAGCTACAGCTGTTTGGTTGGTTGAGAACACAACATTAACTTTTAAACAAATTGCGGAATTTTGTAATCTTCATGAATTAGAAATTAAAGGTATTGCTGACGGAGATGTAGCAAAAGGTATAAAAGCTTATAATCCAATATTAGCTGGTCAATTATCTAGGGAAGAGATTGAGTTATGCTCCAATGACTCGTCAAAAAAATTAAAATTATTAAAAAAGATTGATGATATAGAATTAAAAGAGAGAAAAAAACCAAAGTATACCCCATTGTCAAAAAGACAAGATAGACCAGATGCAATATTGTGGTTATGTAAGAATGCCTCCGAATTAACTGATGGACAAATTTCAAAGTTAGTTGGAAGTACAAAAGGCACTGTATCTTTAATCCGAAAAAGAAGTTATTGGAATTTTTCTAATTTAAAACCGCGGGATCCTGTAATTTTAGCATTATGCACTCAAGAAGCTTTCCAAAAAAGTTTAGACAAAGCAAAAAGAAGAGTTGAAAGGGAGAAAAAAGCTAAAATTAGAGAAGAAAAAAAAGCTCAAGAGGCAAGCTTCTCTATAGACAAATAAAGTAGCAAGTGGTAACTACCTTAAAAATTAACTGGAGGATTTTATTAAAATAGAAGTTAAAGATAATAACGTAGAACAAGCAATTAGAGTTCTAAAGAGAAAACTTCAAAAAGAGGGTTTTTTTAAAGTAATGAAAATGAAAAGCACTTATGAAAAACCATCTGAAAAGAAAAAAAGGGTTCAAACAGAAAATATCAAAAGAATTAAAAAACTCCAAAAACTGAAAAATAGATATTAAATTTATTAAAATGAGAGGATTAACTATGCCATCTGGTAAAGTAAAATGGTTCAATGCCAAAAAAGGTTATGGTTTCATAACTGACGATGAAACAAAAAAAGACATCTTTCTTCATGTATCTGCACTTGAAAATTCTAAACTTAGAATTTTAAAAGAAGAACAGAAAATTGTTTACGATATAAAAGAAGAAAAAGAAAAACTTCAAGCAATAAATATTAAGAAAAAATAATTTAACGCGGGGTGGAGCAGTCTGGTAGCTCGTCAGGCTCATAACCTGAAGGTCGTAGGTTCAAATCCTA
>MDTA01156664.1_pt1 | contig 14358 bp, 16 predicted proteins | sample 811151 | NCBI WGS metagenome assembly MDTA01 (sample SAMN05326648, study PRJNA326480) | marine metagenome | isolation source: seawater | place: Indian Ocean: South | collected 2010 | reverse complement strand
AGCTTTCTGAGTTTTTCCTTCTAAAGTAAAATTATCCCTTAACTCAATTCTTTCTTCACGTTTCAATGCATTTTGAATCTCATTAAGAACAATATCTACAAATTTAGATAAATCTTTTTTTAAAAAATTAGGGTAATTTTTAGATAGTATTTTTAAAATATCTGACTTATTTGAGACCAATTAATTTATTCTTTTTTTTTTGTTTTTTTGTCCTCTAATTTATCTGAAAGTGATGAAAAAGGTAAGTTTTTTCCTGAAAGTGGCGAAGAAAATTTTGACACTGCTTCTTTATTTTGTAGTTCTTCAAGTAATTTAATACTTAAATTTACTTTTCTTTGATTAAAATTTAGCTCAGAAATAGCAGCATCAATTCTCTCTCCTCCTACAAATCTTGATGGTCTGGCGTCAGCAGTATTTATTGCAATTTGGTTTTTTTTAATCACAAATTCAAGATCACATCCTTCAGGTTTCACATATAAACCTTTGCTATCTGAAGACACTACTTTGACTGTTATCACATCATTCACTTTTTTGTCAGAAAACCAATCAAAAGGATCAGTTTTAGTTTGTTTAAGCCCTACTCTTAGTTTTTGATCTTCAACTTTTATTTCAAGTATCTTAACAGTTAAATTTTCACCTTTTTTAAATTTTTTTAATTCTTCCTCCGGTTTTCCTTGGTATGAAATATCATTAGCATGAAGAAATCCGTCTAAATCATAATCTTTTAATTTTAGATAAATAGCATAATCATTAATTGATGATATTGTGCCGTCAACTTCTCCTCCAACACCAACATTTTTCTCTAAAGTTTTGAAAGGATTTTCAGTAGTCAATTTATGTGAAATTGCTACTCTTCTTTTTTCTTTATCAATTTCTGTAATAACACAATCTATTTCATCACCAATTTTAAACATTTTCTTTGCTGATACATTTTTTTTATTCCAGCTAAGTTCACTAGAATGTAGCAGAGTACTTAATCCAGGTTCTAGTTCACAAAAACAACCATAATCAGTAATCTTGACAACTTTAACCTTGTATTTTTTATTTAATTCATAATTAGTAATATGTTCAAAGGGATCTGGAGAAAGTTGTTTAATAGAACAACCCACCTGTAATTTTTCCTTATCCACTGTTATTACTAGCAAGTCATGTTTTTCTCCTATATTAAAAATTTCATCAGGATGATTTACTCTTGAATAGGAAATTTCTTGTAAATGGACTAATACATCAAGCTCTCCATTATTTACATCAAAAAAACAACCAAAAGAACTATATCCTTTCACAACTGCATTTTTAATTATATCTCCAACCTTATATTTTTCTATGATTTTTGCTTTATCCTCTTTTTTGTTTGAGGATACAATTTGTCTTCTAGAAACACATGCATTACCTCTAACTTTATCAAGTTTAATTAAAGCAAATTTCTGTGGTTCATTCATTAGATGTGAAATATCTTTTAGGGGCTTATCACTTATTTGACTTCCAGGGCAGAACATTAGAGAGCCAGTATCTATATGTTCTACTATAACTCCCCCTTTACATTTACTTTGAATTCTTCCAATTATCGGCTCATTTTTTTCAAAAGCCTTTTCTAATTCTTGCCAACCTTTAATTTTTTGTGCTTTAGATGCAGAAACTATTACTTCACCATTTTTATCCTCAATTTTTTCTAATAATACAGGTAATTTTGATCCCACTTTAAGTTTATCAAATAAATTCAGACTTTTTATTTCATTTATATCTAAAACTGGCTCAGATTTTAAACCTTCTACAAATAGGAAAACAAATTTTTCACTTATTTTAGTAACAGTTCCATTTATAATTTTACCTTCCTCAATCTTTACTTTGGACATTTGACTGTTTAATAAATTTTCAAATTCTTTAACAGTGTCTAAGGATAGATCTTTATAAATTTCCATATTTTTTTTTATTTATCTCCTTCGTTACTAAACGTTTTAATTTAAGCCTCATTTGATTTAAATTTAATTTAGTGGTGTCAACTAATACAGCACCTTTTGTAAAAAGCAAAGGGCTTTCTTTTCTATTTTTGTCATTAAAATCCCTTAATTTTAAAGCTTTTTTAACCTCTTTTAAGGTAACTTTATTATTAGATTTTTTAAATTCTTTTAATCTTCTTCTTGCTTTTTCATTAATGGAGCATTTAAAAAAAATTTTTAAATCAGCATCAGGCATGATTTTTGAGGCAATATCTCTACCCTCAATAATTACTTTTTGGTTATTTTTTATGAAGTTTATTTGAAAATTTTTTAAATAATTTCTTACATATTTTTTTTTAGCTATTAAGGATGCAAGTCTCGTCACATCAGGTTGATAAAGTTTTTTTGTATTAAGTTTATTAATAGTAATTGATAGTGCTACTTTTTTAACAAATTTAGTATCATACTTAAACTTATTTTTAATTATTTTATACGCAACGTACCTATAAAGTTTTCCAGAAGATAAAAGTTTAAAATTGAAGGTTTTTGAAATATATTTACTGCCTGTACTTTTTCCTGAAGCGCTACTTCCATCAATTGCAATTGAAAAATTTTTTTTTTTCATTTATTTAATACCCCTCCCAATTTTTTTAAAATTTTCAAAAAATTTGGAAAAGATGTGTTAATTGAATCTTTATCATGAATTTTCCATTTACCACCTAATGTCAAAGCTGCAATGCATGATAACATAAAAATTCTGTGATCTTTCATAAAATTTTTAACTATATAATCTTTAGATAGGAATAAATTTGGATTTCCTTTTATTTTAAAAGAATTTTTATTTATCTTATTTTCAATACCAATCATTTTCAAAAAGTTTGACGACAATTTTAATCTATCACTTTCTTTGTGTCTTAGTTCGTCTAAATTTTCAAAATAAGAAATTCCTTTAGCTTTTGCACAAACAAGAAATATTAAAGGGAGCTCATCTATTAGCCTGCTATTCATTTCTTTTGGACATTTAATACTTTTTAAATTATCTGAGCTATAAACATGTATATCTGAAACTTGTTCGCCTTTATATTTTTTTTTATTTTTTAAAATGATTTTAGCATTCATTTTTTTTAAAATATCAATAATACCTGTCCTTGTTTTGTTTATATTGATATTTTTTAAGATTAATTTTGATTTTTTTGATAACAAAGTTAGCACAATAAAAAAAGAAGCTGAACTTATATCTCCAGGAATTTTATAATTAAAACTTTTATATTGTTTTTCACCTTTTATATATATCAAGTCGTATTTATTTGTTTTATTAATTTTTAGATTTAAATTTAAAAACTTAAATAATAATTCAGTGTGGTTTCGAGACGGTTTACATTTTATTTTTGTTATCCCGGGTGTATTTAATGCTGCTAACATTATACAACTTTTAACTTGTGCACTTCCTTTCTTCTCAACATAATCAATAGGTCTTAAATATTTAGTTCCTAAAACCTTAATTGGTAGTTTATTGTTATTAGAGTTTATTTTAACACCAAATTTATTCAGTGGTTCAATAACCCTAGAAAAATCTCTTTTTGATAAACTTCTGTCACCATGTAAAAATACATTTTTGTCAGTTTTGGCTATTACTCCAAGAATTAGTCTTGCAAATGTCCCTGAATTTTGAGCATTAATTTTAGTATTTTCATTAAACGAAAATCCATTCAAACCATTACCATATATTTCACAATAATTTTTTTTTTTAATTACCTTAATACCAAGTTTTCTAATTGATAATAATGTATTATTTACATCCTCTGAGTCTAATAAATTAAAAAACTTTGATTTACCTATTGCTTGTGATGCCATGATTGCACATCTTATTGATAAGCTTTTATCACCGCTCACACTGATAGATTTATTAAAACTATTGATTTTTTTTTTAATCAATAAAGTATTTTTCATTAATATTTAATTAATTTTAAAACTGTCACCAAAGTATGCAGATTTTGCATCCTCATTTTGTAAGATTTCTGAAGGTTTACCAATTGCTGCAATTTTTTTATTTGCCAAAATAATAGCCCTATCACTTATTGCTAGCAAATCTCTTGCTGCATGATCTGATATAATACATGATCTAGTATTATCTTCAGTTTGTAAGTTAACTATAGTCTCTTGTAATTCTCTTGTTGACATAATGTCTAAACCTTGGAAAGGTTCATCCATCAATATTATTTTTGGATCGGAGAGTAAAGACATTGCTATAGATAGCCTCTTTCTTTGACCTCCAGATAAAAATTTTGCTTTTATATCTTTTACCGACTCCAATTGGAATTTAGATATCATATTTTCAATTTTAAAACTTCTTTGATTTTTTTCATTTATTACAATTTCGCTTATTGCTTTTAAATTTTGCAGGCAACTTAAATTTGAAAAAACTCCTCCTGTTTGAGGTACAATGCTTACACCAAAATCTAATGCTCTTTTATAAATTGGTATATCAGTTACTTTTTTTTGATTAATTTGTATTTCCCCAAAATCTGGTTTTAAAAGACCTGTAATTAAATTGAATATTGTGGACTTACCTACACCATTAGGACCTAATAAGCCACATATTTCACCTTCTCTTATCATGAAAGAAATATCCTCAAGAATTTGTCTTTTATTAAATGCAAAAGATATATTTTTTAATAAAATTTTTGGTCTTTCTTTTTTAAAAGTTGTTATTCTAAATTTTTTTATTATTGCCATCTATTTTCTATTTATTTTAATTTTATCTTCTTTGTCAAACATATTAATCGAAATACTTTCATCAAGAATATTAAAATCTATATTATCTGCATAACTCTCCAAATTGTTATTATTAAATTCTATATTTCCGTTTATTGAAGCAAAATTTTTACTTAGATCAATATAAAAATTATCACTTGTAACCAAATTAGATTGATAAAGAATATTTACATTTATATAAAATTTTGTTTTGAGATCTACTTTGTTATAATCTGCCTTATCTGAAGTAATATAAATAATATCCTTGCCCACCATTTTTATAGTCGCTTTAACATCTATCAATTTTACAGAGTCTTTATCATCAATTGAAATCTCCCCAAACTTTGAGTCTATTTTGAACTTGTTACCATCCATATCTACATTTTCAAAACTTAAATCCTCAATAACATTATCTGCTTTTTCTTTTAGAGAGTTTTCTTGAATAATTAAATTGTTTTGTTCAACTTCTATTTGACTGCTTGATTGATAAAAATATTTGTAAAAAAAAAATAAAGTAATTGAAATTATAATAAATAACAAAAATACTTGTGTTACAGTTTTGATATTCATTAACTTAAATTTGCACTTAAAATATGGTGTATATGCAATAAACCTATTGTTTTTCTTATCTTATTATTTTTATGAACACACAAGCTAGTAATTTTATTCTGAGACATAATTGAAAGGGCCTTTGATGCTAATGTATCCTTATCTACTGATAAAGGTCTCAAGGTCATAATATCTTTAACATACAATTTATTTAAATTTATATTTTTTTGACTAAACCTTCTAATTTGTCCATCAGTTATTATACCAGTTGTGAATTTTTTATTATCTACTGCTATTAATACACCAAGTTTTTTTTTAGTTATAAAGTTCAAGGCTTTTCTCATTTGAAGTTTTTGATTTATCAATGGAATTTTATTACCTTTTATCATTAAATCTTCAACAGTCTTTAATTGAGCCCCCAATGAACCTTTTGGATGTAAAACTTTAAAGTTTTTTTTACTGAATCCTTTTTTATTTAATGCCGCAACTGCTAAACAATCTCCAATTGCTAATTGCTCACAAGTACTACTAGTTGGTACAATTCCAAGACCAGCTTCTTTAACTTCGGGTATAAAAAGTTTAATATCTGATGCTTTATACAATATTGAATTTTTTTTTGACACTATACCAATTAAAGTAATTCTATTTCTATTGGCATATTCTATAACTGGTTTAAGTTCTTGTGTTTCACCTGAATTACTAAAAAGAATTAATATATCTTTCTTAGAAATACTTCCCAAATCTCCATGAGAACATTCGTTAGCTGAAAGTGAAAAAGATGGACAACCTACTGAAGAAAATGTAGCGGATATCTTGCTTGCAATTAAATAACTTTTTCCAACTCCGCAAAGTATAACTTTTGATTGACATTTAACTATTGCATCTACAGCTTGATCGAATGATTTGCCTATTGAACCTTTAAGCTTTTTCAATGCAGCTATTTCAAGATCAATTACATTTTTTGCAATATTTTTATAATTAATTTTTTTCATAAAAATTTAATGTTCAAATATATTAAGCTTGTAACCTGCAATTTCCATATCTACTAAAGCTGGTATTACTTTCATGCATTGATTAAAAAAATCAATTCTTTTTTCTCTTTCTAACATTTTTGTCAATTTATCTTTAATCTCAAATAAATACTCGGTATCTTGAGCTGCATAATTAATTTGTTTAGTTGATAAATTTGGATTCCCCCAATCACTTTGTTGTTCTTTTTTTGAAATATCTTTACCACATAATTCTTTTACAAGATCTTTATATCCATGAAAACTACTTGCTGTTCTTGCGATTTTTGAGGCAACTTTTGTACAAAAGATATTTTTTGGTTCAACTTTAAGATGATATTTAAGCCATAATAAATCTTGTCTCGCATAGTGCATTATAAATTGAGTTTTTGAGTTAGATAAGGTCTTAATTAAATTAGGTGCTGAATATGTATCTCGATTTAGCTTTATTAAATAAAATTTTTTAGATTCTAAACCTAATTGCACTAGGGTTAAGGGGTCTCTTCCCAAAACTAAGCCAAGAGCCTCATTATCTATACCAATGACTTTTTCATTTGATAAATCTATATCATCAGGTAAATCATTTTCGAAAATTTTGATATTATTCATTTATTTTTTTATATATATAAAGACAATACAATAAAGTCTATTATTTGATAAATGATTAAAAAAAAAGTCTTAATCTTTGGAGCAAGTGGCCAAATAGGAAGAAATATTATAAGAAAAATCACACTTAAAAATTATAAAGTAACCGCAGTGACTAGAAATGCCCATAAAAGCATTTTTTTAAAAACACAAGCTCCAATGGGATATTTAGATATCATTGAAGAAAATATATTTGATGAAAAAGTATTAGAAAAATTAGTAGAGGGCCACGATGTATGTATTAACCTAATAGGAATTTTATTTGAAAAAAAAAATAATAATTTCCAAAATATACATGTCAATTTTCCCTCATTATTGTCTAAGATCTGTAAAAAAAAAGATATTGATCAATTGATACATATTTCTGCGTTAGGTGTAGAAAACGCAAAAGAAAGTAATTATGCGAAATCAAAATATGATGGTGAAATAATAGTGAGAGAAAATTTTATAAATACTACTATTTTAAAACCATCAATTGTTTATTCACAAGATGATAACTTTAGTACACGTTTCCTTTCTTTATTAAGTTTATTCCCCATATTTCCATTATTTGAAAATCCAAAATTTTCTCCAATTCATTGTAAAGACCTGGCTGAAGTTATATTAGGATTAATTGAAAAAAATATATGTTCAGAAATTATTGAGTGTACTGGTCCACAAATAATACATTTTAAAGAAATTTTACAAATTTTGTCTAAATTAATTAACAAAAATCGTTTATTTATTCCTGTACCAAAATCACTAGCAAAAATATTTGCTAAATCATCAGAATTTTTACCTACACCTTTAATAACTCTAGATCAATTAAGACTTTTAAAATATGACAATATAGCAACTGGAAAAAATAAAACCCAAAATGATTTTGGATTTAAAGCAGATTTAAAATTTGAAAATGAAGTAAAAAAATACAGTTATATGTGGACTGAAAGAGGTGAATACTCTAGGGAATAATTTTTTGTTAAGCTGATTTTATTTTTTTTTCAATAAATTTTGGAACTTCGTTATCTTTATCTGTTAAATCTTCTTTTTTTCCTTTTGGCTGGAATACGATCATTAAGTGAAGAGGACAATAAGAAAATTTATCAATTGTTTTTCTTCCACAAAAAGATGATTCTTTTTCATTAGGATGTCCTTCCATGTATTTACAAGTATCCTCAGTAAGTTCTTCAAGGGTTAAATTTTTTGCAGGTTCAAAATTTTTATCTAGAAGCAAGGATTTAAATTTTTGTTTTCTAGTCCGTTTAAATTTATTTTCATGAAATACTTGTTCATTATTATTTTTACTTATATAGTTTAATTTTCTGTGCTTAATTTTAGCACTGAGTGACATTCTATGAGCTTTACCAATGACAGCATTTCTGCTGACACCACCAATAATTTCTGCAATTTGACTTGCTGTATTACCTTTGCCCCACAATTCTTTTAATTTTTCTATTTTCTCTTCAGTCCAACTCATATACTATATTTAGTGTACTAAATTAATTTATTAACAATATAAAGTAATACACATATATATAAAATTTAAACAAGCTTTTTTTCTTATTTTTACACATTTTTTAAAAAATTTGTTAATAAAAACCAATGGTTGAATTAGATAAAAAATACGAGATAGGAGTTAGAAGATTTAATATAAATTGGGTTGGAGCATATACTTTATATATTAAAGAAACTCTAAGATTTTTATCAGTTTTTGGACAAACAATAGTAGGTCCAATAATTACATCTATACTATTTTTGTTAGTAATTTCTCTCGCAATAGGAGAAACAAGACAAAATGTTTTAGGAGTTGAATTCATACTTTTTTTAGCTCCCGGACTAATTGCAATGCAAGTAATTCAACAAGCTTTCTCCCATTCTTCTTCATCATTATTAATGGGAAAAGTGATGGGAAACATAATTGACATGATTGGAGCACCATTGTCAGCTGCTGAGGTTACTTTAGCAGTAATTTTAGCCTCTATAACAAGAGCTATAATGATATCAATTATTTCTGTAATAATATTTTCATTGGTTATTGAAATTAAAATAAATAATTATTTAATTTTTTTTACATATTTAATTTTAAGCTCATTTATAATGGGTGCAGCAGGATTTATAGCAGGTCTTTGGGCAGATAAATTTGACCACATGGCAACTGTTACTAATTTTTTTATTGTACCTCTATCTTTTCTATCTGGAACATTTTACTCTGTTGAGAGGTTGCCGAATTTTTTAATAAATGTAAGTTTTTATAATCCCTTTTTTCATATGATAGATGGTTTCAGATATTCTTTTATCAATGGTATGGATGGTTCGCTAAAGTTTGGTTTAATTTATTTATCTCTATTATCAATTATAATTTGGATAATAGCATATACTCTTTATAAAAAAGGATATAAAATCAAGTCTTGATATAAATATACAAAAAATGAGTAAACTAGTAAAAAATTATAATCGAAAAAAAATTTCTTTTAAATATGGAAAGGGAAGTTTTCTATACTCTAGTGATGGAAAAAAATATTTAGATTTTGTTCAAGGTATTGCTGTAAATTCATTAGGTCATGCACATCCAAAATTAGTAAAAACTATTGTAAATCAATCAAAAAAACTTTGGCATGTTTCAAATGCATTTATAATTCCCGAAGGTGAAAGATTAGCTCTAAAAATTACAAAAAAAACTTTTGCTGACTACGTAATGTTTCAAAACAGTGGAACCGAGGCAACAGAAGCAGCAATCAAAGTTGCTAGAAGATACTTTTATTCAATAGGTAAGCCAAAAAAAAATAGAATATTGTGTGTTAAAAATTCATTTCATGGAAGAACATTGGCAGCTATATATGCCAGTGGGTCAAAAAAGATGACCGAAGGATTTGGGCCAAAAATTAATGGATTTGACCATTTTGAATTTGGAAACCATAAATCTTTAAAAAAAAAATTAATAATAATACTGCAGCTGTAATGGTAGAAACAATTATGGGCGAGGGAGGTATTAAAGTAATTCCAGATTGGTGCTTAAAGGAGTTAAGAAAAATTTGTAATAAAAAAAATGTATTACTTATTCTTGATGAAGTTCAATGTGGAATCGGTAGATCAGGAGATTTTTTTGCTTTCGAAAAATCAAAAGTAAGACCAGATATTGTTCCAATCGCCAAAGGTATTGGTGGTGGTTTTCCGATTGGAGCTGTATTAATGAATAAAAAAGTCGCGTCAAAAATGACTGTAGGTACACACGGATCAACATTTGGAGGCAATCCACTTGCAATGTCAATAGGAAATACAATAATGGATATTATCTCAAATAAAAAATTTTTAAACAATGTAAGAGATAATTCAAAATACTTTTTTCTAAGATTAAATAAAATTAAAAAAGATTATCCAAATGTTATAAAAGATATTAGAGGCAAAGGTTTATTAATTGGAATTCAACTCTATTCTGATCAAATAAAGTTTATTAAAAAATTAATGGAAAATAAATTGTTGACTATTAGAGCAGCAGAAAATGTAGTAAGAATTTTGCCACCATTAAATGTAAAAAAAAATGAAATTGACCAAGCTTGTAAAATAATAAAAAAAGTTTGTTCACAAATTAGTTAATATGAAACATTTTGTTCATTTAAAAGATATCCCAGCAAAAGATCTAAGAAAAATTATTGCTGATGCAAAAAAAAGAAAAAAACTAAGATCAAATTTAAGCACTCTAGAAGTAGATAAAGGAGCACCATTAAAAGGTAAAATGTTAATCCAAATGTTTGAAAAACCAAGTTCACGAACAAGAATAAGTTTTTATATGGCTATAAAACAGTTGGGTGGAGGAACATTAACTTTAAGATCTAATGAAATTCATCTAGGACAAGGTGGAGAAAGTATAGAAGATACTGCAAAAATTCTTTCTACTTATGGCGATGGTTTTATGTTGAGAACTGAAAGTGATAGTAAAGTAGAAAAATTTAGAGACAATTTGACAATTCCAGTAATAAATGGTTTGAGTCCGTCCTCACATCCTACTCAGGTATTGTCCGATGTATTTACTGTTGAGGAAATAAAAAAGAAATCAATATCAAAATTAAATATTTGTTGGATTGGCGACTCTAACAATGTTTTAAATAGTCTTATTGCAGCTTCAATTAAATTTTCATTTAAACTAAGCATAGGATGCCCAAAAAAATTTGAACCAGATATGGAAGTTAAGCAATATTTAAAAAAAAATAAAAAAAAAATATTAATCTTTAATGATGCAAAAAAAGCAATTTACAATGCAGATGTTATATTTTCAGATAAAGTCATATCTCTAAATGATAATGTCAATATTAAAAAAAAAATTAACCAATTTAAAAAATTTAAAATCGATAAAAAATTGATGAACATTGCCAAAAAGGATTGTATTTTTTTACATTGTTTGCCACGTAGTTTTGAAGTGAGCGATGAAGTATTTTTGGGAAAGCAATCTCATGTATGGCAGCAAGCATTAAATAGAGTTCATGTACAGAAAAGTATATTATTATATTGTTTCGGAAAATTAAGGTAAGGGTTTAGGATTTTCACTATTTTGGTTAAGGTAAAGTATTACTGATGCTCTATCTTTCTCATCTTTTAAGCCAGCAAAACCCATTTTATTTCCTTTGATCCAAGTAGATGGTTTTATTAAAAAGCCGTTCATTTCTTCCCAATTCCATTCTTTATTGTATGAACTTAAAGCTTTTGAATATTTATAATCCTCAACTGCACCAACAGACCTAAACATAACATTCCATAATTTTGGACCAATTTTGTTTCCACCACTCTCTTTTATACTATGACATGCTGCACATTTTTTAAAAACCTTTTCACCATGTGCTAAATCAGCAAGAGCAAACATTGCCTTTAAATCTAAGGACGCTACACCATCATCTTTAACAATGTCGCTATCAAGTGGATCCACTTTGTACGCTACAACAGAACTTTCATATTTATCAAAAATAAAATTTGAAATTTTTCCGATACCAAAAATTATTAATACTGTAATTAGAATTGCAGATATTATCTTTTGAATTTCAAATGAGCTCATTTAAATAAATATGTATTTTAACCCTATAACATGTTAAATCCTAAATTACTTAAATAATTTTATTTAATTATTTGCGTCCCTTAGACGCATAAATTAGTAAATTTAGTATGCAAAAAACATTAATATTGATACCATCTAGGCTTTCAGCCTCAAGATTGCCAAATAAACCACTCCTCAAAATAAAAGGAAAATCCATAATATCACTAGTTGTAAAAAAAGCAGAACAATCAAAATTAGGAGAGGTGATTGTAGCAACTGAAGATAACAAAATATTTAATGAAGTAAAAAAAAATGGTGGTAAGGCAGTTATAACAAGCAAAAAACATAAAACAGGTACTGATAGAATTTTTGAATGTCTAAATAAATTAAAAAATAAAAATGTTGATTACATTGTTAATTTGCAAGGCGACGAGCCAAATATTGATCTTAATGATCTAAGAAATTTATATAAATTAACAAAAAAAAACAATTCGGATATGGCAACCTTGGCTTCAAAAATTAGCAATAAAAAGATGTATAAAAATAGAAATATTGTAAAAGTAATAACTAATTTAAAATTAAATGATAAGAATTTTCCATATGCAACAAATTTTAAAAGATTGGTAAATTCTGGACAGAATATTTACCATCACATAGGTGTATACATATATAAAGTCAAAATACTTAAAAAAATTATTCAGCTTAAACAAACTAAAAATGAATTAAAAAATAAATTAGAGCAAATGAGGGCAATTGATAATGGTATAAAGATAAACGTAGCATTGGCTAACAAACCTTCAATTGGAATTGATACCATAGAAGATTATGTAGCTTTAAAAAAAATAATGGAATATAAATCATAAATATGAAAATTGCTTATCAAGGTATTGCTGGGAGTTATAGTGAAAGCTGCATTAAAGAAAACTATCCAAATGCAGAAACAATTCCTTGTAGAACATTTCAAGATGCATTTGAGCTAGCAAAAAATGACACAAATATTAAAGCGATAATACCCGAACAAAATCAATTAATAGGATCAATTAATATTGAAACTTTAATTTTAAAATATAGATTAAATATTTTTGCAGAACACTTTTTTCCAATCAATCATAATTTGCTAGTTCTGCCAGGAACAAAAATAGAAGATATTAAAAATGTTTATTCACATACTGCTGCACTTAGTCAAGTTAATAGCTTTATTAGAAAACATAAAATTAAAGAAAATGTAATGGCAGATACTGCTGGAAGCGCAGCATATATTTCTGATACGAAAGATAAAACAAAGGCAGCAATAGCATCTAAATTAAGTGCTGAAATTTACGGTTTAGAGATTTTAAAGTCTGATATCCAAGATGATAAAGAAAATTTTACAAGATTTCTTGTATTTCAGAAAAATATTTCTCAACCAGAATTTAAAGCAGAGGAGAAGTACATTACATCTTTTATATTTAAACTTAAAAATAAACCTGCTGCACTTTTTCAATCTCTTACAGGTATGAGTTTGAGACAGGTTGATATGACAAAACTTCATTCTTTTCCAGAAAAAGGAACTTTTTCCTCATATTATTTTTTTTGTGAAGTCCAAGGTCATATTTCTGATGACAAAGTAGAAGGCGCATTAAAAGATCTAGAAATCCATTGTTCAGAGTTTCAATTACTGGGTGTGTTTAATCAAGATTCATTTAGAAAAAATAGTTCTAAATAAATTATTTATGGATTAAAAAAAATTACTGATATAATAAACTTGGGTCAATCAGGTGGATGTACGGTAAATCCTGTCAGATTCGAAAGAAAGCAGCAGTAACTAGTAATTTTCTAGGTTGATTGGCCCTTTAAAATTTATGACAGAAAACTCTAAGGTATTAGCTTTAAAATACAGACCATCGCATTTCGATGATCTAGTGGGTCAGCAAATAATTGGAGAAACAATTTATAATTCAATTAAACTAAATAAAATACCTAATGCTTATCTGTTTACAGGTATTAGAGGTGTTGGCAAAACAACAATTGCAAGAATAGTTGCTAAATCACTAAATTGTACAAATGGAATAGAAAAATTATGTAAAGAAAATTTGTGTGAGAATTGTAAAGCTATAAGTGCCTCTAACCATATAGATGTACTTGAAATGGATGCAGCAAGCAAAACAGGGGTGGACGATGTAAGAGATTTAATTGAGTTTTCTAGATATGGTCCTTCTAGCGCAAAATATAAAATTTTTATTATAGATGAAGTTCACATGTTGAGTAAACAGGCATTTAATGCGCTACTAAAAACTCTAGAGGAGCCACCTGAATATTTAAAATTTATCTTTGCTACAACGGAGGTAAAGAAAATACCAATTACTGTCATTTCAAGGTGCCAGAGGTTTGATTTGCCAAGAATAAAATCGAAGGAACTTTTTAATTATATAAAAAAAATTAAAGAAAAAGAAAAAGGCAATATTAGTGATGAAGTAATTAGATT
>MDTA01137275.1_pt1 | contig 14358 bp, 24 predicted proteins | sample 811151 | NCBI WGS metagenome assembly MDTA01 (sample SAMN05326648, study PRJNA326480) | marine metagenome | isolation source: seawater | place: Indian Ocean: South | collected 2010 | reverse complement strand
GGAGAAAAAATTAAAAAAGGAGAATATCTTTTAGACGGAAACCCTGCATCCCACGACATTTTAAGAATTCTTGGTGTTGAAAAATTAACAGAATATTTTGTTAATGAAATTCAAGAAGTTTACAGATTACAAGGCGTGGTAATCAATGACAAACACATTGAAACAATTGTAAGACAAATGTTAAAAAAAGTTGAAATAAAAGAGCCTGGCGATACTGATCTTTTATTAGGAGAAACGATTGATTTATTAGATATTAAAAAAATAAATGATGAAATTGTTAAAAAAGGTAAAAAACCTGCAGTATTTGAAAGAATTCTTTTAGGGATAACTAAAGCGTCTCTTCAAACGAATTCATTTATTTCTGCAGCTTCATTTCAAGAAACGACAAGGGTTCTTACTGATGCTTCAATTAAAGGTAAAACTGACACTCTAGAAGGATTGAAAGAAAATGTAATAGTTGGAAGATTAGTTCCTGCTGGAACTGGATTAACTAAAATGGGTTGGGATAAAGAGGCTAGAGAACAAGACAAAGTAAGATTAGAAGAATTAAAAAAACAACAGCTAGAATCTAGCAGTACCAGCTAATTTAACCCATTAAAAATCCCTATTAATTATTGACTTTTTTGCTTTCAATGCTAGTTTAGCGCAATTTTGATAGTTAGAAGTAAGGTGGTATTTAACCTTAAACACTAACTTAAAGAACCTTGAAATCAAGGCCATCCCTTTACTTTAACTTCAAAATAATATTATGCCGACGATAAACCAGTTAATTAAAAAAGCTAGAGCCAAACCTGTAATACGAAATAAGGTACCTGCTTTAGAGAGACAACCACTTAAAAGGGGTGTTTGTGTAAAAGTTTATACTACAACACCTAAGAAGCCAAACTCCGCCTTAAGAAAAGTGGCAAGAGTTAGACTGTCTAATGGATTTGAAGTTACTGCTTACATCGGCGGGGAAGGTCATAACTTACAAGAACATTCAGTTGTTTTAATTAGAGGAGGTCGTGTAAAAGATTTACCTGGAGTTCGTTATCATATTTTAAGAGGTAATTTAGATACACAAGGCGTTGCAAATAGAAAAAAAAGAAGATCACTTTACGGAACAAAAAAACCTAAATAATAAAAAATGTCTAGAAAACGAAAAGCACCAATTAGAAAAGTTTATCCTGATCCAAAATTTCATTCAGAGGTAGTATCCAAATTTATTAATTCGATAATGTACGATGGAAAAAGATCAACTGCTGAAAAAATATTATATGATGCATTAGAAAAAATAAAAGAAAAAAGCAAAGAAGATCCTATTAAAATTTTTAATTCTGCAATTAGTAATGTTAAACCTAATGTGGAATGTAGATCACGAAGAGTTGGTGGTGCTACTTACCAAGTTCCTGTAGAAGTAAAATCAAAACGAGCTCAAGCTTTAGCTTTAAGATGGTTAATGGAAGCGACTAGAAAAAGAAAACAAAAAACAATGGCTGAAAAACTTTACTATGAATTATTAGATGCATCTCAAAATAAAGGTGCAGCAATTAAAAAAAGAGAGGACACACATAAAATGGCAGAGTCTAACAAAGCTTTTGCTCATTTTAGATGGTAATTTTATATGAGTAAAAAATATCCTTTAGAAAAATATAGAAACATAGGTATCATGGCTCACATTGATGCTGGAAAAACAACTACCACTGAGAGAATTTTATATTACACAGGAAAAAGTCACAAAATTGGAGAAGTCCATGATGGAGCAGCTACAATGGATTGGATGGAGCAAGAGCAAGAAAGAGGAATAACAATCACATCAGCAGCAACCACTTGTTTTTGGAACGATCATAGAATTAATATAATAGATACACCAGGACACGTAGATTTTACTATTGAAGTTGAGAGATCTTTAAAAGTTTTAGATGGAGCAATTTGTGTTTTTGATGGTGTAGCAGGTGTGGAACCTCAATCAGAAACTGTATGGAGACAGGCGGATAAGTACAAAGTTCCAAGAATTTGTTTTGTAAACAAGCTGGATAGAACTGGTGCAGATTTTTATAGATGTGTAGACATGATTAAAGAAAGATTAGGATGCAAACCTTTGGTAATGCAAATACCTGTCGGATCAGAGTCAGATTTAAAAGGAGTTGTAGATCTAGTAAAAATGAAAGCTATTATCTGGCAAAATGAGGATTTGGGTGCGAAATTTAATCTTGTTGAAATCCCATCGGATTTAAAAGAAAAAGCGGATCAATACAGAAAAGAACTTGTGGAGGCAGCTGTAGAAGAAGATGAAAAATTGATGGAGGCTTATTTAGAAGGTAAAGAGCCATCCGAAGTGGATCTTATAAAATGTATAAGAAAAGGAACGTTGGGCTTTAGCTTCGTCCCAATTTTTACTGGATCAGCTTTCAAAAATAAAGGAGTGCAGCCGCTTCTAGATGCTGTAATCGACTTTCTACCAAGCCCAAAAGATCTAGGTTCTATTGAAGGAACTAAACTTGGATCTGAAGATAAAGTTAATATGAAATTTGCAGATAACGAGCCTTTCTCAGCTTTAGCTTTTAAAGTTGCAAATGATCCTTTTGTTGGATCTTTAACATTTATAAGAATTTATTCTGGAACAATTAAAGCAGGAACTTCAATTTACAACTCATCTAAAGAAAAATCTGAACGCGTAGGAAGAATGTTACTTATGCATGCAAACAGTAGAGAAGATATTAAAGAAGCCAACGCTGGTGATATAGTTGCGTTAGCTGGACTTAAGTACACAATTACCGGACATACTCTTTGTGAAGAAAATAAACCTATATTATTAGAACCTATGGAATTTCCTGATCCAGTTATTGAAATCGCTGTTGAACCAAAAACAAAAGCAGACCAAGAAAAAATGGGTGAAGCTTTAGGAAGACTTGCTAAAGAAGATCCATCATTCAGGGTAACTTCTGATGAAGAGTCAGGACAAACAATCATCAAAGGTATGGGTGAACTCCACCTAGATATTATTGTTGATAGGATGAAAAGAGAGTTTAAAGTTGAAGCCAATATTGGAGCGCCTCAAGTGGCTTACAGAGAGACAATACTAGGCACCTCTGAAGTAACTTATATTCATAAAAAACAAAGTGGTGGTGCTGGGCAATTTGCAAAAGTAACTTTAAGTGTTGAACCTTTAGAGCCTGGCAAGGGTAGAGAAGTAGAAAATAAGATAAAAGGTGGAGCAATTCCAAAAGAATTTATTCCTGGTGTTGAAAAAGGAGTTGAAAGTGTTGCTGAAAGTGGAATCTTAGCTGGGTTTCCATTAATAGACTATAAAGTCACGATTATAGATGGATTACATCACGATGTTGACTCTAGTGTTTTAGCCTTCGAAATAGCATCTAGAATGTGTTTTAGAGAAGCATGTACAAAAGCGACTTTAAAATTACTAGAACCAATGATGAAAGTCGAAGTAGTTACGCCTGAAGACTTTATGGGAGATGTAATTGGAGATCTAAACAGCCGAAGAGGACAAGTTGCGTCGACAGAACCTAGAGGAAATGCCACTGCAGTAAATGCTACAGTGCCTTTAGCAAATATGTTTGGATATATAAATAATTTAAGATCGTCTACTCAAGGTAGAGCACAATATACGATGCAATTTAGTCATTATGATAAAGTCCCTCAAAATGTTCAAGATGAGGTTACAAAAAAATTAGCTTAATTATGGATAAACAAAATATAAGAATACATTTAAAAGCGTACGACAATAAAATCTTAGATTTGTCTACAGAGGAAATTGTAAATACTGCAAAAAGGACGGGCGCCCAAGTTAAAGGACCAATACCCCTTCCTACAAGAATAGAAAGGTATACTGTTCTTCGTTCACCTCATATTGATAAAAAAAGTAGAGAGCAATTTGAGTCACGTACTCATAAAAGATTAATAGACATTATTGAACCAACGCCACAGACAGTAGAAGCCTTAATGAAACTAGACTTAGCTTCTGGTGTGGATATAGAAATAAAAATTTAATTATGACTTTAGGATTGATAGGAACAAAATTAGGAATGACTAGAGAGTTTATTAAAACAGGTCAATCTGTACCTGTTACAGTTATAAAAGTTGAAAAAGCTAGAGTGATGGATGTAATCACTAAAGAAAAAAGAGGTTATTCAGCTGTAAAGGTTGGTTTTTTTAAAATAAAAAATTCAAAAATTAAAAAACAAATGAAAGGTTATTTTGCAAAAAAAAAGACAGAAGCAAAAAAAATTCTTAAAGAATTTAGAGTGGATAAAACTGATGGTTTTAAAGAAGGAAATGAATTTGGTTTAGAAATTTTTAAAGATAAAAAATTTTTAGATGTTAGATCAAAAACTATAGGAAAAGGTTTCGCAGGAGTTATGAAAAGATGGAATTTTGGAGGTTTAAGAGCTTCACACGGTGTGTCAGTTTCTCACAGATCTCACGGATCTACCGGTCAAAGACAAGATCCAGGAAAAGTGTTTAAGGGAAAAAAAATGGCAGGACATATGGGTGATAAATATAGAACGATGTTAAACCTAGAGGTAATAAAGTCTGATCCAGAAAATAATCTAATTTATTTGAGAGGATCAATACCTGGCTCAAAAAATTCAACAGTTTTGCTTAGAGAGTCAGTGAAAAATGTAAGGAGAAAATCATTAGTAGAAAAAATTGAAAGCAAAATAAAAGCTGCACAAGCAGCCAAAGGAAAGAAAAAATAAAATGAAATTACAAGAATTAAATATAACTGGTGGAAAAGCTGAAACAATTGAAATTTCTGATAAACTTGTAAAACTTAAAGTTAATCATAAACTTATTAAATCAGTAATTGATTGGCAGCTTAACCATTTAAAACCAAGAACTGCAAAGACAAAACAAAGAAATGAGATTAGAGGCTCAACAAAAAAAATAGTTCCTCAAAAAGGTAGCGGCGGCGCTAGGCACGCTAGTAAAAAAGCTCCACTTTTTGTAGGAGGAGGTGTTGCTCATGGTCCTAAAGGCTCTGTTTATAAAATAAAAAAAATAAATAAAAAAGTAAGAAAATTAGCTTTGGCTCAAACATTGTCAAAAAAAAATATTGATAAAAATCTTCATATTCTAGCTGATGTAAAAAAAGAAGTTAAAAAAACAAAAGAATTTAATAATTTTTTATTAAAAAATAATATGTCTAGTACCTTAATTGTTTCAGATAAAGAGTCGGAAAAAAATATTCTTAAGTCAGCAAGAAATATAAAGAATGTAAAAATTATTAGTGAAGATGGGGCAAATGTTTACGATTTATTAAAATATAAAAGTGTAATTTTAACTACAAGTTCAATTAAAAAGCTAGAAAGTAGAATATTAAATGAAAAAAATTAATTTTATAGACTCTATTAGACAACCAATTATCACAGAGAAAGCAACTATCCTATCTGAATATAATAAAACTGTCTTTAAAGTACATAAAGGTGCTAATAAAAAAATAATAAAGAAAAATATAGAAAAATTATTTAAAGTAAACGTAATTAAAATTAATATAATTAATACAAAAACAAAAAAAAAATTAAAACAAGGAAAAATGTCTACAAAAAGTGGATATAAAAAAGCAATAGTAACATTGAAAAAAGGTCAGAGTATTGACCTAACAACTGGAATTTAAAATGGCTTTAAAAACATTCAAACCTTACACAAAATCTAACAGAGGAACTGTTATAGTTGATAAAAGTTTCCTCTGGAAAGGGTCTTCATATAAACCTTTAACTAGAGGTCAAAAATCATCTGGCGGTAGAAATAATTATGGAAGAATTACCTCAAGACATTTAGGAGGAGGTCAAAAACATAAATTTAGAATTATTGATTTTTTTAGAAAAAAGAAAGACATCTTAGCTACAGTTGAAAGAATTGAATACGATCCAAATAGAACAGCATATATAGCGTTAATTAAATATGAAGATGGAATAAAAAATTATATTCTATGTCCTCAAAAGCTTAATGTGGGTGACAAAATAAATTCAGGTAAAAACGTTGAAATTAAAATAGGAAATTGTCTAGAATTAAAAGATATACCTCCAGGAACTTTAATTCATAATGTAGAATTATTGCCAGGAAATGGTGGAAAACTAGCTAGATCAGCAGGTTCTTCAGTTACTCTTTCAGGTTACGATGGAGATTACGCAATTATTAAATTATCGTCTGGTGAGACTAGAAAAGTAAGAAGTGATTGTGTAGCAACTATAGGAGTTGTTTCTAATCCGGATCAAAAAAATATTAAAATTGGTAAAGCTGGCAGAAATAGATGGAAAGGTAAAAGACCACAGTCCAGAGGTGTTGCGATGAATCCTGTAGATCATCCTCACGGCGGCGGAGAAGGTAAAACATCTGGTGGTAGAAGCCCTGTTTCTCCATGGGGACAGTCAGCAAAAGGGTTAAAAACAAGGAGACCTAAAAGAAGTGATAAACTTATAATAACTAGAAGGAAAAAAAGGAAATAAATATGGCTAGATCTGTTTGGAAAGGTCCTTTTGTACATCCAAGTTTATTAAAGAAAATAGATAAACTTAAGGGTTCTACCAACTCTAAACCAATTAAAACTTGGTCAAGAAACTCTACAATAATTCCAGATTTTGTTGGTAAAAGTTTTCTAATTCATAACGGGAAATCTTTCATTCCTATTACAATTTCTGAAGAAATGGTTGGTCACAAGTTAGGAGAATTTGCACCAACTAGAATATTTAAAGGTCACACACCAGCAGACAAAAAAGCAGCAGCTGAAGCCGCTACTTCACCAACATCAACAGCTAAACCAGCACCAGGAGCTACACCAGCGCCAGCAGGAGGAACAAGTGGAAAAAAATAATACTTCAGTAAAAGCTGTAAATAAAAATGTTAGATCAAGTCCAAGAAAAATTGCATTGGTATTAGATTATATTCGAGGAAAAAAAGCCGATATAGCTCTTAGAGACTTAAATTTTACAAGAAAAAAGATAGCATTAGACATAAGCAAAACAGTAAAATCAGCAATAGCCAATGCAGAAAATAACCATCAATATGATATTGATAATTTATTTGTTAAAGAAGCCTACGTTGGAAAATCATTGGTGATGAAAAGATTTAGACCTCGTGCAAAAGGAAGAGCAAGCGGTATTAAAAAACCATTTAGTAGAATTACAATAGTACTAGAAGAAAAAAAAGGAGTTAAAAATGGGCCAAAAAATTAATCCAATAGGTCTTCGTCTTGGAATTAATAGAGGATGGGACTCAACTTGGTTTGCTAAAAAAAAGGAATTTGGCAAATATCTTATAGAAGATTTTAAAATAAGAGAATATGTGAAAAAAAATATAGTTAATTCAGGTGTTTCAGAAATAATTATAGAAAGATCTTCAAAAAAATGCACAGTTTCAATACATACGTCTAGACCGGGGTTTGTGATTGGAAAAAAAGGTGCAGATATAGAAAAAATTAAAAATAATATTTCTAAAATCACTGATAGCGATGTATCAGTTAATATCAAAGAGATTAAAAAACCAGAATTAAACGCAAATTTAGTTGCTGAGAATATAGCTCAACAATTAGTAAAAAGAATAGCGTACAGAAGAGCTATGAAAAGGGCAATGCAATCTGCGATGAGATTAAACGCCAAAGGCATTAAGGTAATGGTAAGTGGCAGACTAGCTGGAAATGAAATAGCTAGAACTGAGTGGTTAAGAGATGGAAGCATACCTTCACACACTTTAAGAGCAAATATTGACTATGGATTTGCTGAAGCTCTTACTACTTATGGAATTATAGGTATTAAAGTTTGGATTTATAAAGGTGAATTATTTGAAAAAGATATAGATAAAGAAAAAATGGAAAGAGTTAAAAATGTTACAGCCAACAAGAACTAAATTTAGAAAGGCATTTAAAGGAAGAATACACGGATCCTCTACTAGAGGTGCAGTATTAAACTATGGACAGTATGGTTTAAAAGCTATGGAGCCGGAAAGAATTATAGGTAAACAAATAGAAGCAGCTAGAGTTGCTTTAACAAGATACATGAAGAGAACAGGTAAAGTTTGGACAAGAATATTTCCAAACATTCCAGTTTCCAAAAAACCAACTGAAGTAAGGATGGGGAAGGGAAAAGGATCTCCTGAATATTATGCATGTAGAGTTAAACCAGGTAGAATTATTTTTGAGATAGACGGTGTTACTGAAGAAACTGCTAAAGAAGCTTTATATAAAGCATCAGCAAAACTACCAATTAAAACTAAATTTATAAAAAGGTAAAATGAAAAACAAAAAAGAAGATAAAAAATTGACAAAAGATCAAACAACAAAAAAAATATTAACTTTAAAAAAAGATTTATTTAATATTAGATTTAAGAAAATTAACGGACAAATAGAAAATCCAGCTCAATATAATCAAATTAAAAAAAATATCGCTAGACTTAACTCTAACCTAAAAAATATAAAATGACGAAAAAAGTTTTAAAAGGAAAAGTAACAAGCTCGAAAAATAACAAAACAATTGTTGTTGAGGTTACGAGAAAGTTTAAGCATCCCTTTTATGCAAAAGTAATATCAAGATCAAAAAAATATCACGCTCATGATGAAAAAAATAAATATAAAGAGGGTGATAACGTGGAAATTATTGAATGCAAACCTATTTCTAAAAAGAAAACTTGGGAAGTAATAGACAGATGATACAAATACAAACAGAACTTTTAGTAGCAGATAACACTGGAGCGAGAAGAGTAGAGTGCGTCAAGGTTTTAGGTGGATCAAAAAGAAGGTATGCAGCTGTAGGAGATTTAATTGTTATAAGCGTTAAAGATGCAATACCTAAAGGAAAAGTTAAAAAAGGTTCTGTTCATAAAGCTGTAGTTGTTAGAACAAAAAAAGAAATTTTTAGAGACGATGGATCAAAAATTAAATTTGATACAAATGCCGTTGTTTTGACTGACGAAAAAGGCGAGCCTATTGGTACTAGAATATTTGGACCAGTAACAAGAGAGCTAAGAGTTAAAGGTCATACAAAAATAATTTCTTTAGCACCGGAGGTAATATAATTATGTTAGTTTTAAAAAAAGGAAATCAAGTTAAAATAATTGCTGGAAAAGACAAAGGAAAAACAGGTGAAATAATTGAAATTAACAGAAAGTTAAACTCAGTTAAGGTAAAGGCTATTAACCTTATAAAAAAACATTTAAAGCCAACTAAAGAAAATAAAGGTGGAATAATATCAAAAGAAAGTTTTATTCATCAGTCTAATGTTAAAAATATAGATTTAAAAAAACAACCAACTAAAAAGAAAAAATAATGAATGCAAGATTAAAAGTAATGTATGATAAAGAAATCACGTCAAAGTTGATGTCTAAACTTAATTACAAAAATAAGCATCAAGTTCCTAAATTATCAAAAATAGTAATAAATATGGGGCTTGGTCAAGATGCTTCAGACGGAAAAAAAATAAAAACTTGTTCGGATGATATGGCATTAATAGCTGGTCAAAAAGCAGTGGTAACAAAGTTTAAAAAATCTATTGCAAATTTTAAAACTCGTAAAGGATCTAATGCAGGAGTTAAAGTTACATTAAGATCTACAAAAATGTATGAGTTTTTAGATAGATTGGTAAACATTGCACTTCCAAGGATAAAAGATTTTAGAGGCTTAAGTCCAAAAGGAATAGATAAATTTGGAAATTACAGTTTTGGTGTAAAAGAGCATATAATTTTTCCTGAGGTAAATTTTGATAAAGTAGACAAAATCAGAGGTATGGACATAACTCTAGTAACTAATAGTAATTCAAAAGAAGCAACTTTAGAATTACTCAAAGAGTTTAATTTCCCGTTAACAACAAAAAAAAAGAACTGAGGTAACATGGCAAAAACAAGTGCAGTACAAAGAAATTTAAAAAGAATTAGATTGAGTAAAAAATATTTTAAGAAAAGAATGGAATTAAAAAAGATAATTAATAACAAGAAATTACCTTTATCCGATAGATTTGCAGCTCAACTTAAATTAAATAAATTACCTAAAAATTCTTCGAAAATAAGAATAAGAAATCGTTGTGAGATAACTGGAAGACCTCACGGAGTATATAGAAAATTAAAAATATCAAGAATAGCTCTTAGAGATATGGCTTCATCTGGAAAAATTCCTGGTATGGTAAAATCTAGCTGGTAGGAGAAAATATGAGTTTAATGGATCCAATAGGAGATATGTTTACTAGAATAAGAAACGGACAAATGCGTTCGTTAAATACAATAGATGTACCTGCTTCTAATTTTAGACAGCAGATCTTAGAAGTTTTAAAATCTGAAGGTTTTATAACTAACTTTTTTGTAGAAAAAAAAGAAAACAATAAGAAAAATTTAAAAGTTGATTTAAAATATTATGAAGGTGTTCCAGTCATTAAAGAAATCAAAAGAGTTTCTAAACCTGGAAGAAGAGTATATTCAAGAGCGACAAGTATACCAAAATTTCAAAATGGTTTAGGAGTTTCTATTCTTTCTACACCGAAAGGTGTTATGACAGATAATGAAGCAAGAAAAAATAATCTTGGTGGTGAAATAATTTGTAGGGTGTTTTAATGTCAAAAATTGGAAAAAAAAATATAGTATTACCAAAAGACTCATCTATTAAAATAGATAAGGATAAGTTAACAATTACAGGGCCAAAAGGATCTAAAGAGTTAAGTATTAATGAAAAAATTTTTTCATCTATTGTAAATGAAAAGAATGAATTTCAAATTCTCCCATTAGAAAAAAAAGTAGACAAGAAAACATCTATTCTATGGGGTACTTATAGAAGTTTGATAAATAATGCAGTGAAAGGTGTTTCTGTTGGTCATGAGAAGATTTTGGATATAACAGGTGTAGGTTTTAGAGCTAATTTAAAGGGAGAGACGTTAAATTTACAACTTGGTTTTAGTCATGATATCAACTTTAAAATACCTAAGGGAATAAAAATTGCCGTTGAAAAACAAACAATATTAAAAATTTCTGGAGTAGATAAAGAATTAGTTTCCAAAGTAGCCGCAGACATTAAAAGCTTAAAACCTGTAGAGCCTTATAAAGGCAAAGTTATTAAAGAAAGAAATCAGTTTGTGCTTAGAAAAGAAGGTAAAAAGAAATAAATGAAAAAATTAACCAAAAATATTAAAAGAAAATTTAGAAACAGGAAAAAACTAAAATCTGTTAATGTTAATAGATATAGAATTTCTGTTTTTAAATCTTTAAAAAATATTTCAGCTCAAATAATAGATTATAAAATTAATAAGACCCTTGTTTCAGCTTCTTCAATTGAGAAAGACATTAAAAAAAATAAAAAAAAGAAAATTGATACATCGAATTTGTTAGGGGAAATATTAGCAAAAAGAGCAAAGGAAAAAAAAATTAACAAAGTGTATTTTGATCGTGGTCAAAACAAATATCATGGCAGAATTAAAGTTTTTGCTGACTCATTAAGAAAAAACGGATTGGAATTTTAAATGGCTGAACAAAAAAAAACAGAGAGTGAGTTTAAAGAAAAATTAGTCGCTATAAATAGAATTACTAAAGTGGTTAAAGGCGGAAGGAGATTTGGGTTTGCGGCTTTAGTGGTTGTTGGTGATCAAAAAGGTTCTGTTGGTATAGGTCAAGGTAAATCAAAACAAGTGCCAGATGCAATTAAAAAAGCTACAGAAGTAGCAAAAAGAAATCAAGTAAGAATTCCTCTTAAAGACGGAAGAACATTACATCATGACGTAAGAGGAAAAAATGGATCTGGAAAAGTTTTTATGAGGTCTGCTCCTGCAGGTACCGGTATAATTGCAGGTGGTCCAGTAAGATCCGTTTGTGAAGTTTTAGGTATTCAAGATATAGTTGCAAAATCTCTAGGCTCAGCAAATCCACATAATTTATTAAAAGCATGTGTGCAAGGTCTTCTATCTCAAAGTTCACCAAAAATACTTTCAGCAATAAGAGGTAAAAAAATTTCTGATATAATTCAAAAAAGAGAGAGCAACCAATGAATTTAAATAAACTTACCAAAACAAATCTTAAAAAAATAAGACCTGGTCGAGGTATAGGCTCAGGAAAAGGGAAAACATCTGGTAGAGGTCACAAAGGACAAAAATCAAGATCAGGAGTTGCAATAAAAAGTTTTGAAGGAGGTCAAATGCCACTTTACAGAAGATTACCAAAAAGAGGTTTTAAATCTTTATTGGGTAATAATTTAGCAATTGTTAATTTATCTCTACTGCAAAAATTTTGTGAAAATAAAAAAATTGATGAAAATAAAAATATTGATCTTAAACTATTAAAAGAAAAAAAAATTATAAGTAAAAAATTTGAAAAACTAAAAATTTTAGGTTCGGGTGAATTAAAAAAGAAATTTAATATAACTGCAAATTTTGCTTCTAAACAAGCACAAGCAAAAATAGAAAAAGCAGGTGGCAAACTTAATTTAACAAAAAAATAAAATACAATTATGTCTAGTGAAAACATTAGTACAGGCGCCTTTAGTCAAGCTGGAGATTTAAAAAATAGAATTCTATTTACAGTTTTGCTTTTAATAGTTTACAGGCTTGGAACTTATGTACCGTTAGCTGGTATAGATCCTTTAGCTTTGAAAGAGATAATGGCTGAAAGTCAAAAAGGTTTGCTTGGAATGTTTAATATGTTTTCGGGCGGCGCTGTTACTAGAATGGCAATATTTGCTTTAGGAATAATGCCATATATATCGGCCTCTATTATAGTTCAATTATTAACAGGTGTTTCAGATTATTTTAAAAATTTAAAAGCCCAAGGAGAAATTGGTAGAAAAAAAATTACACAAATAACTCGATATGGAACGGTTTTTATATCATGCTTACAAGGATATGGTGTTTCTGTAGGATTAGAAAATGCTGGTTCAATAGTACTTGAACCTGGAACGTATTTTAGATTGATGACAACTATTTCTTTAGTTGCTGGAACAACTTTTTTAATGTGGCTAGGTGAACAGATAACTTTAAGAGGGGTAGGTAATGGTATCTCTTTAATAATTTTTTCTGGCATAGTAGCAGAGATTCCTAGAGCTTTGGCATCTACATTTGAACTTGGAAGGACAGGAGCTTTATCTGCAGTGATGATAGTTGGAATATTTATTTTAGTAATTTTTACAGTTTTATTTATTGTCTTTTTTGAGAGAGCAATGAGAAAAATTTTAATTAATTACCCTAAGAGACAAGTTGGAAATAAAATTTATGGAGGTGAATCTTCACACTTACCATTAAAAATAAATACTGCAGGTGTTATCCCGGCAATATTTGCTTCAGCTCTTTTATTGTTACCTATAACATTAACAAATTTTGGATTTTCAGAGTCAGAAAATTTTTTAAAAATTTCTTCATTATTCACTAAAGGGCAACCCTTGTATATGCTTTTATATGCTTCAGGTATAATATTTTTTTCTTTTTTTTATACGTCAATTGTTTTTAATCCAAATGAAACATCAGAAAATTTAAGAAAATATGGAGGATATATTCCTGGTATTAGACCAGGAGAAAGGACCGCTGAATATATTGAGAGTATTTTAATAAGACTCACAACTATAGGATCACTCTATCTTACTTTTGTATGTTTAATGCCAGAATTTTTAATAGCAAAATATCCTATTCCTTTTTATTTAGGAGGGACATCTATTTTGATTGTTGTTGTAGTAGCGATGGACACAGTTACGCAAGTTCAAACTAGACTTATGAGTTCTCAATATGAGTCTTTAATAAGAAAATCTAAATTTGGAAGATAAAATATTGAAAAATGAATATAATTATATTTGGACCTCCAGGAGCAGGTAAGGGCACACAATCAGACTTCATAGTAAAAAAATATAATCTTTTTCAAATTTCTACAGGCAAAATATTAAGAGAAGAAATTAAAAATGAGACTGAAGTAGGTAAAAAAATTTCTTTATTAATGAATTCTGGATCTTTAGTAGAGGATAAGATAGTTAATAAATTAATAGAAGTTATTGTATCTAATAAAAAACACCAAAATGGATTTATATTCGATGGATATCCTAGAAATCTAGATCAAGCAAATAATTTAAGTTCTTTGTTAAGTAAATATAAACAAAAAATTGATATTGTTTTAAAATTATCTGTAAGTTTGGAAACAATAAAAAAAAGAATTTCAGAAAGAAAAATTGTAGAAAAAAGGCCTGACGATAATGAGGATGTAGCAATTAAAAGATATAAGACTTATGAAAAATCAACTGAACCTGTGATAGAATACTACAAAAAATTGAATTTATTAAAGGTGATCGATGGTGAGAGGTCAATTGATCAAATAAATAAAGAAATTAGCGATATAATTAGCCTTATATAGAGTTGACTTTAAATATTTAGGCAATATAAATACGCATTTAGAACTTGAACTCATTTTAATATGGCT
>MDTA01005400.1_pt1 | contig 14365 bp, 9 predicted proteins | sample 811151 | NCBI WGS metagenome assembly MDTA01 (sample SAMN05326648, study PRJNA326480) | marine metagenome | isolation source: seawater | place: Indian Ocean: South | collected 2010 | reverse complement strand
TTCCAAGGTGGACTCGGGACGTTCAAGCTGCGCGACGAGATCGCGCGGCAGGTGGACGCCCTGACGGATCTGGCGGCGATGGCGAGGTCTTACGGCTTTGACGTTGCCAAACCGGCGGCAAACGCGAGGCAGGCTATCCAATGGACGTATTTCGCGTACCTCGCCGCGGTCAAGGAGCACGACGGCGCGGCCATCTCCCTCGGCCGGCTCGACGCCTTCTTCGACGTGTACATCGAGAGGGATATAAAATCCGGGGCGCTCACCGAGGCGGGCGCGCAGGAGCTCATCGACCACCTGGTCATCAAGCTTCGATTGGTTCGGCAGCTGAGACCCAAGGCTTACGACGAGATATTCGCCGGGGATCCCGTGTGGGCGACGCTCTGCATCGGCGGCGCGAGGTACACCGGCGGCGGGCACCTCGTGACCAAGACCTCGTGGAGGTTTTTGCAGAGCCTGGTCAACCTCGGACCCGCGCCCGAGCCCAACTTTACGGTGCTCTGGGACGTCCACGCGCTACCCGCGGGATTCAGACGCTTTTGCGCGCAGGTGAGCGCGTCGACGTGCTCCATCCAGTACATCAACGACAACCTCATGCGCGCCGCGTACCGCACCGACGATTACGGCGTGTCCTGCTGCGTCTCGGGCATGAAACTCGGCGCGGAGACTCAATTCTTCGGCGCTCGATGCAACCTGCCGAAACTCTTGTTGTATTCGCTCAACGGGGGCGTGGACGAGATCACGGGCGCCCGCGTGGCGCCCGCGGATCTGGACAGGAACCTTGGAGGACCCGCGATATTCATCGACGTCGCCACGAACGCCCCCGCGCCGTTGGAGTACGACGACGTGCGTCGCAGGCTGGACGGGTACATGGACTGGCTTGTGGCGACGTACGTCGACGTTAACAACCTCCTTCACGAATGCCACGACGAGTACAACTACGAGGCTAACATGATGGCGCTCATCGACTCCGTCCCGTCGCGAAGGTTCATGGCGTTCGGCGTCGCGGGCTTGAGCGTGTTGACCGACTCCCTCAGCGCGGTCAAGCACGCCCTCGTGACCCCTGTCCTCGACGAGAGCACCGGGCTTTGCGTCGGGTTCGACGTAGACGGCGAATGGCCCGCTTTCGGTAACGACGACGATCGCGCCGACGCGATCGCCGTCGACATCGTCCGGAGCTTCCACGCCAAGCTCAGCGCGCGTCGCATGTACCGTGACGCGCTTCCGACGCTGTCCGTGCTGACGATAACGTCCAACGTCATGTACGGGGCGAACACGGGGTCGACCCCCGACGGCCGAGAGAGAGGGGCGCCCTTCGCGCCGGGGGCCAATCCGATGCACGAGCGGGATAAGAAAGGCGCCCTGTGCTCGCTCAACTCGGTGGCTAAGATTCCGTACGAGACGTGCATGGACGGCGTGTCCAACACGTTCTCCATACCGGCGCCGAGCCTGGGAAAGACGGAGAAGGACAGGCTGAACAACCTGTGCGCGCTACTCGACGGCTACTTTGCCAAAGGGGCGCAGCACCTCAACGTCAACGTCATGAGCCGGGAGACTCTCGTGGAGGCGATGAACGACCCGGAACGGTACCCGAACCTGACGGTGAGGGTGAGCGGGTACGCGGTGAACTTTAACCGGCTCTCCAAGGCGCATCAGAGGGAGGTCATCGCCAGGACGTTTCACTCGGCGGTGTGAGAGCGCCGCGGCGGCGACTGGGAAAATCTCAACCGCTCCACTTTCAGGTTGTTGCTTTGTCAGTTGTTGACTGCAGCAAGTGGAACCATCCTTCACTTGATGTACCACGTGGCACTAAGTGGAAAGAAGACATCAAGTGTTGCTAACCCTTACAGAAAGTTCCACTCGCTGCAGTCACCATGAGCACAAAGTGGAGCGGGGAGGGGGCCGTTTGGTCATGCGACTTTTTTCTCAACGAAGACCACACATCCTCAAAATTCGCTCGTCCTGTCAGTCCGTTGCCCTGTTTCCTTGGAGCACACATTCCGCGGCGCCGGAAGGGGCGGGGAGGCGACTGGGCTGGGTCTTTCCCGCCCGTCCCCCTCGCGTCGGCCCTCTCCCGGCTCAGTCCGCCGCGATGGTGCACTATCGCCGGATGGTGGCCGCGGCGCTTCACAAACTCGAGGAGGAGGCGCGGGAGAGCGGAGCCCCGATCGATTTGGGCACCGGCGAAGGCGGCGGCGGCGGCGTTGAACGGGGTGACGACGTCGACGATCACGCGGACGACGGGTCGTTCCACGGGTCCACGGCGCAGCAGGTTGGCGCGATGGTGCTCAAGTTGCACGCGGGAGATCCACAGCTGGACCGCGAAGACTGGTATCAGAGGGTCCGGGCCGCTCTCAGGGGCCTGACGAAGGACGGGGAGGTGGACATGCTGAACCTGAACCGCTTCAGGCTGGCGGTGGATGAAGTCGGGGTGACGTGGAAGCTGAACGTGCGGTTTAACGACGAGGACCTGATGCAGGTGGAGGTGGAGGTGAGAGCGAACCCCGACTCGGATACCCCGCGACTCGACCCGAGACGGGAGGACGCGCGCGTCGCGACCCAAAGACCGATCCCGCCCTTTTCGTTCGCCCCGAGAGAAAAGATTCTTCGTCGCATTGCTCCCCGCCTCGAGACTCACAGTCCCCATCCGCCGTCATCCACCCTTCGCAGCCCACGTGCACGTGCGCGCAGATACGCGAGCTGGTTCGGACCAAGTTTGGCGCCAGGATGAGCGCCGAGCGGGTGCGGCTCAGGTTCAACGGCGCCGAGGTTGGCACTCGCCGAGGCGGTGACGCATCCAACCTCGGCGGTGACGCATCGACGGCGCCGGCGCGATCCGAGGCGACGCGGCTCGCCGAGGCGGGCGTCACGGACGGGTCGACGCTTGACCTCATGATCGAACCCGTCGACAGGGACCACGAGCCGGAGCCAGACACCGAACCGGAGCCAGAGCCGGAGCCGGCAGCCGCCCCCGTGTTTAATCGCGAGGAGAAAGATACGCTGTCAGTGTCCACTACGCAATGCGCGTGTTGTGTCTGCGGCGAGATGAGGGAGAAGGCTGACTTCTCCGCGACTATCTGGAAGAGGCCGCAAGCGCAACGCGTTTGCAAGCATTGCGTGGGCAAGGAAATGACGTGTCATTTGTGCTCCAAACCGAGAGATTGGTGTTATTACACTGGCTTGAACCACCAGATTAAGCGTGAGTGTGACGTGTGCACGCAGAGCGGCCAATGCGCAGTGAAATTTTGCAGCGGCTGCAACCAGACGAAGCTGAGGATCGACTTCTCAAAGAATCAGGCTCAGAGGAATAAAACAGTGCGGATGTGCCAAGTTTGCATGGGCAATGCAAAGGAGGACAAGTCAATTGCCTTCGAGCTCCGGGAAAGAGGTGTTATCGTTATTTCCTCGGAGATTCCGAGGGGGTGGAAAAAGTGCGGCAACTGTGGTGAGTTAAAGCCGAGCGACCAATTCACGAAATCTCAGCGTCAGAGGGCGACCAGTGCACGGCGTTGCCTGGTGTGCCTGGGCAAGGACAGTACCTTGAACCCCCCGGAGAGTACCTTGAACCACCCGGAGAGCGATACCGACGAGCAGCTGAACCGCCACGAGGTTGTCGAGAAGGAGGCGGTCGGTGACGGGGGATGGAACGAGGGCGGCGACGGCTGGGTGAACCTGGTCAAGGAATCCGGGGATGACTTGGAAGACGACGTCGAGGAAGACGTCGAGGACGACGGCTTTGACGATTATTACGAGGAAGAAAACGAGGAAAGGAACGGCGACAGCCGTCGCGCCTCCGTCAACGCATCTCTCGGCCTCCCCGACGAGGAAGACGCCGAGTTTCTGGACGCTTCCGACTACGAGCGAGACTCGCTCTCGGGCGACTCCCACGAAAACTGCGAACTGTACGGGACGCTGCACTCCCAAGTGTCGTCCTTCGCGTCCACCGCCGGGCCGGATGATTCGGACCTGCAGAACAGGCTCGTGATACAGAAGAAGGTGAGCGAGGCGATCGCGGCGCTCTATCCGGAGGCGCGGCTGGAGGTTTTCGGATCCGGCGCCACCGGGCTGGCGCTGAAGTGCGCCGACATCGACCTCGTGGTGCTGGGCGTGGGGCCCGAGCCCTCCGCGGGCGGAGGCGGGTTCAGCAGAAACGATCGCGAGGATCTCGTTCGCATGCTCCGCAAGATTGAGAAGAGCCTGAGGCGGGAGAAGATCGTGTGGAAGGCGAACGTGATATCCACGGCGAAGGTGCCGATCATCAAGATGAACGCCGGGCGATACGCCGTGGACCTCACCGTCGGCGCCTCAAACGGTCTCTCCGCGGTGCAGTGGATCAAGGACCAGGTGACCGATTTCGTCGCGATGCGACCGCTCATCCTGGTCCTCAAGAAGCTCCTGAAGACGCACCACCTCGACGACGCGTCCACGGGCGGGTGCGGCGGGTACCTGCTCGTGTCCTTGGTGGTGTCGCACCTGCGACAGAGCGGCGAGCCCGGGCGAAGCGCCAATCCGAACCTCGGCGCGCTCCTGTTGGGTTTCCTGAGGCGATTCGGGTACGATTTCGACTACGCTCGGATGGCCGTGGCGGCGGGCCGGCCGAGCGGGGTGGTACGGGGGAAGGACCTGGTCGTGAACCCCGGGGCGTTTGGAAGGAGGCCGATGATCCTCGCCGAAGATCCGCAGGTGAGCGTCGCACGCGCCGTTTCTTTATTTTTTAACCCGTTTTCTTCTTCTCTGCGGGTTTGTCGGGTGGACGACGGTACGCCGGGCGCGATGATTATCATTGCATTTCTCGTACTGAGCGTGGGGTTAGCGTCCTGCAGCATGAAGAGACTGGGCTCTGTCCCATTGTTGAGCGCACGGCGTCGTCCAGCCGCGACCCAAAACCCGACCCCCGCCGCGTATTCATTTATTTCCCATCCGTTTACCAACGCTCACGCTCGCTCGTGTTCGCGCAGGAAACCGGCCGCAACATCACCGGGGCGGCGTACCGCTTCAAGGAGGTCCGTGCCCTGTTCCGCGCCGCGGCGGAGGCCATGTCCGCCGAGGGTGAGCTCACGTTCCTGCAGGAGATGGCCTCGCACGCGCCCCTCAGCCGGGGCCCGCAGGCGCCGCCGCCGCAGCCGAGCGGCGGGGGCGGGGGGGCCGGTCCGTCGTGGCTTCAGGACAAGCGAAGCTTCTCTCTCAAGCGACCGAGGGAGGAGGGAGCTGGCGTCGAGGCGCGTGCGTCCAACAAGAAGGAAAAGTCCCTGCCCAAGAAGGGAAAGTCCCCTGCCCAAGTTCGGTACGATCAAAAGCGTCTTCTGCTTTATCAACAAAAGAAGGCCAACAACAATCAACAAAAGAAGGCCAACAACAAGGCGAACAAGAATGCGGGTGATAAGTCGAATAAAGGGGTGAAGAAGTCACCGCGCATCGCGGCGAAGAAGAAGTCGCGGGGAGGTTGGGCAACCGAGTGATGAAATGGCGGGGGCGACGCAGAATTACCATAGCACACGTAGAAATGTGAGACAAATTGAATGTCCGCGTAATACGTGTTGACACATTAAACAACGCGCGCGACCACCTCCTCGCGCGCGTGCAAACCCCTCCCGAAGAGTGCGGCCTCCTCCTCATCATCGTCGTCATCGTCCCCCACCGCGCCCCACTCGTCGCCACCGAACGTTCCGTCATCGTCGGTGGCGCCGCTCAAAAAACCGACCCCGACGTCTTGCCCATTCGCCTCAGCAGCGTCTCCTCCTTCTTGCACCTGACGCCCGTGGGGCTCGGCGCGGAGATGACCGCCCTGCCCTCGCACCCGTCCTCCTTCGCCGCCGCGAGCATCGCGTCCGCCACCTCCACCGCCAGGAAGGTCGCCATCGTGTCCGCATCGACGTCGGAGCCATGGCCGCCGGTGAGCGCGAGCACCGTCGGACCGGCGCCCGACAAAAACGCTCCGTGAGCGCCCATGCCCAGCGCCGCGTCGATCATCTTCTGCATCGGGAACGCGGCGCCCCGGTACGGCTGGTGGATCACGTCCTGGCACGCGTACCTGAGCGCCTCGAAGTTATCCGTGGCGAACGAGTTGATCAGCATCGCCGCGCGGGAGATGTTGAACACGGCATCCGCCACCGGAATCTCCTTTGGCAGCGCCGCCCTTGTCTCGCTCGTCAGCGACTCGAATTCGGGGATGAAGAGGACCGCCTGCATGCCCTTGGGGAGCCCGATGGCCTGCGTCACCCACTGCTTGCCGGTGTTGATGGACACCTGGAATCCGCCGTAGATGGCGGGGGCGACGTTGTCGGGGTGCCCCTCGGCATCCGCGGCGAGCTGCAGGAGCAGCTGCTTGGTTTGGGGCTTGGCGAGGTCCTGCCCGGCGAGGGCGAGGCCCGCGGCGAGTCCCCCGACGAGGGCGGCGGACGAGGACCCGAGTCCGCGCGCGGGTGGGATGCGGTTGACGGAGGTGAACTTGATGTCGTCGATAGGGAGGTGTTCGTCCGGGTAGATGGCGGCGTAGCCGTCCTTGACAGCCTTTATGATTGCGTTGGACTCGTCGCGGGGCAAGGAGGTTTCGCCCTCGCCGATGATGTCAACCTTGAACGCGCCGCGCTCGAGGACGAGCTCGTTCTCGAGGTCGACGGCGAACCCGAAGGAATCGAAGCCCGGGCCCATGTTCGCGCTCGTGGCGGGGACGGTGATGCTGTCGTGAGGTGGGATTCGAGAGCGTGGGCGGAGGCGTCAGCGCGGTGATTCGCACGGTTGGGTTTCGGGCTCGCTCGGGGTTTAGGGCTGGATTAACGGTGATGGCCGCCGGGTGAAGGGGGCGCGCGGGGTCGAGGAGCGGGTCGAATCGATCCGATCCCGTGCTCGACATCGCGCGAGTACTCACGTCATCTTCTCGCCGCGGTTGAGGTCCACCTTCTGGTCCCCTCGCAGGCTCCGGTCGGTGCTCCAGGTGGCCTTGAAGTCCTTGGTGGCTTTCCCTGAGGATTCCCCCGAAGCGACGGCGACGAGCCGGGCGGCCTTGGCGGGGCGGCGGCAAGTGCGGGGGCGGGCGAACGCGACGCGCGGCGCGACCGCAGACATCGTGAGGGTGGCCGGCATCGTGCGACGGGGACCGATCGGCGGTGCAGTCGCTAAACAGATGGGCTCGGCGGGCTGTGGCGTCCAAGCGCGTCGCCAAAACTCACTTTTGTCGCTTTTGGCAATCCACTCGCGGACAATCTCGCGGACTGGTGCGGATTCGGCGCCGGCTGGTTCACGTGGGTGCTACGATCGTGCGGCGATCCAGACCATCATGTCCGGAGGAGGTGCGGAGCTGCCCTCCCGCTCCAAGAATGCGGGGGGTGTCATATCCCGCGCCAAGACGGGGCTTCAGCGGCTGGCGCGCAGGATGGCCCTCCTCGTGGCGCTCACCTGCGTCGTCCTCTTCGCGCTCCGGGCGCTCCTCAACTTCGACATCTCGGGCGCCACCTACGGGCTCATCGCGTGGCTGCGAGACGACATCAACGTCTCCACCGGGTGCATGGTGCTCGTCATCGCGACCGCGGTGACGACCCCGCTGATGCTGAGCACCACCCCGATCAACATCGGCGCCGGGGCGGTGTACGGGGTGATGCTGGGAACCTTCGTCACCCTGGTCGGGCACGTCGCGGGAGCGTGGATATGCTACGTGTGGAGCCGATGGTGGGCGCGGGACTGGATCGCGAGAAAGGTGCGGTCCTCGGAGACGCTCACGGCGCTGAACCACGCGCTCGCCAAGGGCGGAGCGGGAATCGTGATGCTCTCCAGACTCTCTCCGCTGTTCCCTTTCGCCATGTGCTCGTTCTGCTTCGGCGCGTGCAACGTGGGGGCCTGGGACTACCTCATGGGAACCACGGTGGGGCTGGCGCCGAGCACCCTCATGCTGTCGTGGGTCGGGGTCTCCATCCAGAGCTACAGCAGGAAGGGCGCGACGCAGGAGGGACACAGCGCCGCGGACTACAGGAGACTATGGGGGGTCATCCTGCTCACCGTCGCGTCGTCGGTGCTGCTGGGGTGGAGGGTGAAGGCGGTGATCAAGGCGCAGGCGAGGGAAGCGGAGAGGAGCGGGCTGGTCGTCGGCACCGCGGGGGTGGGAGGGACGCCGGGCAAGGGGCGGGGGACGACGGGGCTCAAGCGGCTGACGGAGTCGAGGATGGGCGCGAAAGGCGGTGCGCTGTCGCGGGGGAACAGCGGCGAGAGGCTCCTGGTCAGCGCGGCGGTATAGCGAAGGTACAAACGTAAAAGTAGTCTACGGGTCTTCACCGATGCGAATATCACAAGTGTAGATAAAAACGACGAGCGCCGGACTTAGTAGCTGCGTCCCCAGATGACCCAGGTAGTGGCCGGCGCGCCCGTGATGAAGCACCTGGTCCCGGGCTCCAGGGGCGGCTGGATGAAAGGGATGCAGAGCGTCTTCGCGGCGCCGCCGTCGCTGTCCTCCTGCGACTTCTTCTTGACGAGCTCCTCGCTCTCCTTGGTCTCGCACCACGGGGTGAGGATCATCTTACAGTCGTCGAGTGCCTCGACGAAGCCATCCCACGACGTGCACGTCACCACGGACGCGTTACGCTTCTCTGTCGCGCGCTTGAGCATGTCAGCCTGCATCTCCTCGCACATCTCTTTAGCGCGAACCGGGAGGTCGACGAGCTTCACCGTCTCCTTGGCGCCCGTGTCGCGCCTGACGACGACGCAGTGCCCAGCCTCCATGTCCCGCGGGCCAAACTCGCACCGAAGCGGGACGCCCTTGAGCTCCCAGTGGTTGTACTTCCAGCCCGGGGTGTAGTTGTCGCGGTCGTCGAGCTTGGAGCGAAGGCCGGCGTCGATCATGCCGTCCGACATCGCCTTCGCCGTGTCTGCGACGGAGGGGAGGACGACAAACAGATGGGGGGGCGCCAGTCAGGTGAGGTGAGATGATCCCGGGATCGTGAGAAAAAGGTCGAGGCGAGTGGACGGGATCGTGAGAGTCGAGCGGGTGAACGGCGGGGTGGTGCCGGACGGATCCAGATTGTCGGACGAATCCATTCCGACGGCGTCACGTGCCTCTCGGCCGACGACGGGTCGGTGGTAAGGAGTCTCGGCGATGTACGGCTTTGCGTCGACAGACGCGGATTCACCCGCGGCGCATCAAAGGCGGCGCGCGAGAACTAGGAAGCCGAACGACCGAGCGAACGAGACGGACGGACGGATGGGCTGTCGTGATGGGGTCGGGACGGCGCGTGTCCGAGCGAGCGAGCGTCGGGTGACTCACCGTTGAGCTTCTTCGAGTCCTCCGCGGAGAGCTTGCTGTTGGGGATGGTTACCACCACCACCTGCAGAGGCGCCACTCGCGGGGGCAGCACCAGTCCCTTGTTGTCGCCGTGCACCATGATGGCGACGCCGATGGTGCGCGTGGTGCAGCCCCACGAGTTCTGCCACACCATGCTGCGTCCGCCGTTCTTATTCTCGTACTCAATCTGGAACATCTTGGCGAAGTTCTGACCGAGGCAGTGGGACGTGGCGCCCTGGATGCCGCGTCCGGTGGCGGGCACGAAAGCCTCCACGGTGGTGGTGTAGAGCCCACCCGCGAACTTCTCCTTCTCGGACTTGACGCCCGGGATGACGGGCACCGCGAGGAGCTCCTCGTACACCCTGCGGTACAGCTCCAGGATGTGACGAACCTCCTTGTCCGCATCCGCCTTGTTGGTGAACGCGGTGTGACCCTCCTGCCACAAAAACTCTCGCGACCGGATGAACGGCGTGGGGTGCTTGAACTCCCAGCGCACGACGTTGCACCACTGGTTGAGCTTCATGGGCAGATCGCGGTGCGAGCGGATCCAGTTGGCGAACACCGGGTACATCACCGTCTCGGACGTAGGTCGGACCGCGATGGGCACGTCGAGCTCGGACTGACCGGACCTGGTCACCCACGCAACCTCGGGGGCAAAGTCCTCGATGTGGTCCTTCTCCGCCTCGAGCCTGGCGGAGGAGACGAAGAGGGGAAAGTAGCAGTTCTCCACGCCCTCTTTCTTGATCTCCTTGTCGAAGAAGTCCTTGATCTGCTCCCACATGGAGTACGCCCAAGGCCGGAGGATGTAGCAGCCCGAGATGTCGTAGTACTCGATGAGCTCGCCGGCGACGACAACCTGGGAGTACCACGCGCCGAAGTCGTCCTCGATGGTGGCGTCGAGCCCGAGCCCAGTCTCCTTCTTGGCCTTGGCGTTCTCGTGCTTCTCCTTCTTGGCGGGCTGGCCCCCTTTTCCCTTCTGCTTGGGCGGCGCCCCCTTGGGCTTCTCGATGACCCCCTTGAGCTTGTCGGCGGTCGCCTTGAGGTCCTTGAGGATGGCCACCTCGGCCTGGATGGCCTCGTCGGTGGCCGACGCGTCGCCGGCCTTCTTGGCAGCCTTGAGCGCGGCAACCTTGGAGCCCTGGGTGGAAGCGGCGGCCTCGGCGGCGGCGATTTCCTCGGGGGTGCCCGTGGGCTCGCCGTAGATCACCTCGGGCCCCTTGCGGGATCGTCCCGAACCGCCGGACACCTTCATCTTGGCCATCTCGGCCGCCGCCTGGTCGGCCATGTCGTCACTTACGCGACCGGGTGTTTGCGCTCACCGGGTGGTGGGTAAGACGCGCCGAACGGAGTGAGCGCTCGACGGATCTGCGTGCGTCGATGGTGGACGCTCGCGGTACTGCTCGGGCTTCACGCGGCAAAAAGGGTTAGGTACGAGGATAGACTAAAAAATGCGGCTGGTCAAAATCTGACAGGTACTCCATACGCGAATCAACTTTGAAAATCAGAGGTGACACGAAACTCTTGCGCGTGTCGTATAATTATGGTTAAGATGATATCGCTCTCCGAGCCTCGGAAGAGGCTCAATAGACGAGGAAGGGCCCGACGTCACCGGCCCGGAGCCCCAGCGGAGCCACTATCGCGCGCGCCTCGCGCGTCGCCGGCACCCTCCTTCGCCACATGTTCCACCCCAATCTCGGCCTCGGCCGCGGGCCCAAGCCCCGGGCGGCGATCCGCGGCGGCGTCGCCCTCACCCTCGCGCTCCTGCTCCAGGTCGCGCTCGCCTCACCCCAGGAGCGCGCGACGACGACGCCCGATATGCCCGATATCGCCTCCGACGCCGCCCCCGCCCCCGCCGGACCCGTCAGGCACCTGTCCACGGCGACGGATCTCGACACCGGCCTCGTCACCGACACGTACGTCAAACCCCTGGGGACGACCACCCCGGGGGAGGTGCGGAACACCAGACCGTGGGGCGAGGTCGGGCTCCTCGAGCGCCCCTCAGCCAACGCCTCCATCGTCATCGTTCGCGTCGCCTTCGACATCGTGCACCCGGACACCCTCGTGCCTTACCCGCTGGATCGCGTCTACAACCATCACCTCGTCGTCCACTCGCGGGACGACGAAACCGACGAGTCGGAGCTACGCCGCGCCGTCTCGGAGGTACTCCCGGAACTCATCCCCGCCGACGTACTTCCCTCCGCCGCCACCCTCGAGCGAATCCCCCGCGCGGCGATCCGCGCCGCGATGCGCGGCGCCCTCGGCGCCTCCGTTCGACGAGCCCGAGGCCACTCCTCCCTCCTGTCCCCGTGCGGCGTGGGCGTCGGCGTCGCGGGGGCGGGCGCCGAGTGGCGCGGACAGCAGGTAAACGTCACCGCCGCCTTCACCGACGATCCGTACTTAAACGGCACTTCGCTCTGGGTGGAACCGCCGGGGACGACGTGGGGGGTGAACGCGCGCCTAATCGACTTGAGGGACGTGGAAAACTTGGCGGACGCGGTGCAGTGCAACTGCGAGGCGTACGCGAGACGAACCCCCGGTACGCCGCAAAACTGGGATCACGGCCCGCTGCCCGGGGGCGGCGTTCAGTGCTGCGGCGACGGCGCGCTGGCGCCGCTGGCGCCCGGCTCGGCCGCCCTCGCGGACCCGACCGCGTTCGCCGCCCCGTTGGGTATCCTGTACAACGTCACGTGGTTTCCGAACACCCCCGAGGCGCTCGCCAACGTTCCGAAGCCTATCCGAACCCTCGCGGCAAAGGCGCCGATGCAAACCACGCTCATGGTCAGCTCAAACCCCGCGGTGGACGGCGCGGCGTGCGCGGGGGAATACAACGCGCGCGCGTGCGCCGCGGACCCGCGGGCGGTGGGTGACCTCGTCGCGGAGGAACGCCTCTGGGTGGAAGCCCTCGACCGCGCCGGAGACGTCGCGCCGGCGCCGCGGAACCAGACGTGCGAGAGCGAGTCGTCGTCGGGTACGTCGTCATCCGGTGAGTCACCGCCCGGCGCGTCATCCGGCGACGGCGCCGGCCCGCGGGTGACCGTCGCGTGGTCCCACCCGTTCAAGCTTCCCGACGGCGCGGCGTACGACGTTCGCTCGATGTACGGCCACCAGCACGTGGGCGGTCGATCCGTTCGATTCGTCAACGTCACGGATCCCTCATCGCCGATTACGATTTGCGATTCGATCCCTCGGTACGGTAACAAAGAGGGCATCGTGGGCGACGAGGCGGGGTTCATCGTCGACATCCCCGGGTGCAGGTTCGACCCGCCGCTTCGGCTTCGGGGCGGGGAGACGTACGCGATCCGGTCGGAGTACGGCGCGGACCCTCGCTCGCACGCGCCCGCGGGGTTTCTCGGCCTCGAGGGGGTCATGGGGTACGTGATCCTGCGGTTCACGATCCCGGACGAAGCCGCCGTGGCGGTTTTTTCGGCGTCGGGGGAGAGGACCGTCGCGTCAGACGCGAGGCGCGCGCTGGCGTCCGGGAGCGCGGGTCTCTGCGTCGCGGCGGCGTCGAGCGGCGGTGAGTCACCGGGCGCCGGCGGTCCGACGGCGGCGTTTGACTCGAACGTTTCCGACGACGCGCCGGATGACGCCGAATCCATCGTCACGGACGCCGACGATGCGACGACCGACGACTCGTCAGCCTGGAGGTCCGTCCTGCTCAGCGCCGAGGACAATTTCACCATGTCCTGGAGGTTCACGGACGACGCGAACTCCGCCGTGGAGTTTACGCTCCGCATGGATCGTCCGAGCTGGATGTCCGTCGGCGTGCACAGACCGGGGGGGCACGGGATGCCCGACGCTGACATGATCGTCGTGCAATCACTCGACGGCGGCGCGAACTTTGCGATTTCGGAGGTTTGGACCCAGGCGTACGATCGGCCGCGGCCCAAGGCGTTTTACGGCTTCGCGTCGTCCGCGGCGGCGCTCTCCTCGAGCAACTGCGCCGTGGAGGTATCTCCGGAAGGCGCGATCGAGGCGTCGTTCACGAGGACCGCGGCCGCCGCGGCCGGCGACGAGACGGGCGCCGACATCGTCCGCGGGGTCCCGACGACCGTGGTGTGGGCGCACGGCCACGACGGGTTCGCGATGGACTATCACGCGAGACACCGAGGAACCGTCTCGGTGACGTGGTGAAGAGAAGGAAGCGAGAGACGACACGACAGACAACGCGACACGAGAGACGACGCGACACGACCCGAATGAAACACACGCCATGCATCAATCCCGTTCGCCACGATCCCCGGCTATCGCATCCCACGACGCCTGTGCCGACGCCTACAATTATCGTAACTCACCGCGGCAGCTCCCCGGTTCGCCTCACGTGCGCGAACACCGCCCCGAGGCCGTGTTTTTGATACGCCGCCAACGCGTCCCGTAGCCCGTCCCCGTACACCTCCGTCGGGTCCGTCCTGATCTGGTTCGCCACGAACCCCGCCATGGCCGCCAGGTTGTGCTCCTCCCAACCGTCCCCGCCCTTGGCGAGCGACGACGACGACGACGACGCGCCCTTCCCCCCGCCGCCCGAACGAACCTTCCTTCCGCTCCCCACGCCCATCGTCTCGATCCCGCGCGCGGCGACGTGCTCGACCCACAGCAGCGCCATGAGCTGGCACAAACCCTCCTCGATCTTGGGTCGCAGGCGCGGGTACCCGCCCGCCATGCGAATGTACGCGTGCGTGCACTCGTGCGCCAAGATCGCCCCGGCGCACACCGCGGGTAACCCGTACAGCACCACCACGGCGTTGACCACGGTGGCGCCCCGCGACTGCCCCACCACCCGTTCCTTGAACCCCACCGGGAAGAACCCCCCCGCGAAATCCGGGGTCCTCTCCACGGTGTACACGGTGTGTTCCTCGAACAGGCACAAACCCCGGGTGCGCGCGGTACGACCCCTGTGCCAACCTTCCTTATCGTCCGCGTCGTTGAGGGTGTCCTGCGACACCAGGTGAAGCGGCGGTCTCTCGGGAAGGAGCGGCAAGTCGCGCTTGGAGAAAAACACGCACACGTCGTCGTAAAGCGGCGTCCCATCGTGCTCCGCGTCGATCACAGCCGTGGACGCGCACTCGAGGCACATCGCTCGGCCGTCGGGGAGCTCCGCGA
>MDTA01045804.1_pt1 | contig 14368 bp, 1 predicted proteins | sample 811151 | NCBI WGS metagenome assembly MDTA01 (sample SAMN05326648, study PRJNA326480) | marine metagenome | isolation source: seawater | place: Indian Ocean: South | collected 2010 | reverse complement strand
TTCTTTTTAAATAGGTCTTGTATCAACTTATCCATTATTATAATTAATATAATTTTTTTTCAATTTAATATAAATATCTAAGGAATTAAATTCTATATTTATACAAATGGGCGATGACTTACTGCTTACTAATAAATATGTTGCTGATAGTAATTTAGATTCATCAGATACACGTATATTTGATAAGCTTATGAACGCTAAAAACTTTGCTAAAACTAATTACAGTAATGACAATCCTGAATTTACTGATAATATCGAAACTGACAGAGAAACTAATACTACTATTAATGAAAATTCTATTGCATTTGAGCAATTCATTAAACTTGCCGATATTGATAAAAAAAAGAAAATAAAGAAAACTATATTGAATATTGATAGCAGGAATAGGTCAAGTACATACACGTATGATTCACAATCTGTTAATTTTAGTACTAATAAACCACTGATATTTGTCAATAATGATTCTCACTTCACGGTTCTCACAGGAGAAGATAATTTTATAAAAGATTTATCTATATATAAACAAATCATTATTACTGATATAAGTGAAGAAGAGGTTGATACTATAGGTATTAAAAAAGTTGACTTTGAATTTGACTTTAGAAATGGTTCACCTATATTTAATATAGTTGAGTTTAGATATATTGATAGTAATGGAAATGAGTTCAGTAATAATTCATTATATGACCGTTCTACCGAACAATATAAATTTAATAAACTTATTCTTCCTATTCCACCTAATATTGATAGTTCGGAAATACAAAACGGAACTGCAGGTGAGGGAATTAAAATAAATTTTATCACTAATGTTGGAATTTCGTATCCTTCTCCATCTCATTATTTTATAAATTTAGGCAAAACATTTTCAAATATTTACTCTATCAGATTAGTATCTTCAGAAATACCTAATACTTCATATACTTTTAATGAAAATCTCATTGAAACAAATTTCGGCCAATTTAAACTGACTACAAAGCAGAATAATAAACTAAGATGGATAAATAAAACTGACAGAGTTCATATTTTGAATAATAATGTTATGAAAGCTTCTATTTTTCACAAAAATATGCCTATACTACCAACTCTTTCTACACCTAAAGATTATCACTTAGAAAATTTTAAAAAGTTAAAAAAACTATGTAATGTGAATTTAAAAACTGATGTGATTGTCAAAGTTGCAACTTCTACTAATATTGACTTAAGTGATACAACTTTAACTCAAATAGAGGGTTATACCTTAATTGATCAAGACTTTATTATAATCAAAAATCAAGTAAATTTATCCGAAAATGGATTATATCGAATAACTATAAATGATGCAAGTTTAACCTGGGAAAAAAAGACTACAGACACATTCATATTTTTTTCTGATTCAAATGAAATATTTAATTATATTTATCACATTGATTCATGCAAACAATCAACACAGCCCATAAATAATTACAAATACTATGAGATTGAAGAATCTAATTCAAATTATACATTCCACGAGGTAGATTATCTTAATAATAGAAGACGAATTAATTCATTAATATACTTATCAAATGATAGTAATAAGTCATCAAGTAACTATGTAGATAGCAATTACATTGGATTAATTAAAAAAAATAATAATAATTTAGTTGGTTTAAGTGAATCTAATCTCAATCTTGACCAAACAATTTACACGTTTAATACTAATTTAATTCATGAAATTTCTCGAGACCAACGTTCATTTTATATGTTTAGAGGTGAATTAACAGATAAAACAGATGATACAACTTATTGTAAATGTACATTTACAACAAAACTTGATGAAGTATTATCTAAACCAGTAATTACACTTAACTTAGATTTTAAATTTATTAATTCAATAAACAATGATTTCATTGAAAAATATGTAGATAGTGGTTTAATTGAATTACCAACAAAAATAGTATTTAATTCTCTAAGTGGTTCAGATTTTTATAGGTATTCTTTTATTTTACATGGTGTAAATTCGATAACAACCGAAACTAATTACAATAAAAGTTATGAATTATTTTTAACATCAATTAATGGGTATTACAATGAAAGTAGCGTACCTTTTGATGGTTATACTGATTCAATTTCAATGACTATATTTAACAAATTAGATTCAGATATAATATTTAATTACATGAAGATAAAACCAGATTACTGGACGTTACTTAAAAATTATTATTTAACATCTGAAATTTGTATGATACCTGATGAAAATAAAAATACCAAAATAACAGATAAATATGAAAGAACCTATTTAATTAAAAATCCCGATGATAGAAAATTTCAGGTTGAATATAAGACTTATCATAGATTTACATTTACCAATACCCCTACATTTAAACAAGTAAAAAGAAGTAATAGTAATAATAAAGTGTTGGACATTTATTTTATTGATTCGGAATCTAATTCAATCTCAGATATTAGTAATATTGCAAGAGAGTATTCCTATCTGCGCCTAAATAATCTTTTATTTCGTATAGATTCATCAAAGGTAGTAAAATATGACACAAATACCACTTATTATTCAATTACTATGATTGATGATATTACAGATTCTTTTGAAAGTGATGCTGTTATTAATTTATCATTTCAAAAAGAAACCAACAAAGAAATACAATATCTTTATCTTGATAACTTAATTGATTATTCAGGAAGTATACTTAGAATGTTTGATGTTAAGCACAACTATATTGATTTTTTTATATCTGAAAAAACTATTTCACAAAATGCAAATCGTTTTGAAGTTAGATTTAAAAATGCTGAGGGAGAATTGGATATTACTAGTCAAAATATTTATTTTTACTTATTTGATGAATATAACAGTATTTTTTTTAGGGATTACATCGGCTTATATCTTACAACTAAATTTGACAATGCCGAGTATATGTCTTCTGGACAATTAAAAATAGATAATATTTTAGATGCATTTGATTACACATCTGACAGTAATGAATATAATTCAAACTATCATATTGTAAAATTTGTTCATGCTAATGTATTTGAAAACAGTATTAAAAGTAATGTTGTTGATATCACATCACATGATATTATTACTATATCTGATAAAAATATAGAAGATGGTATAAATGAAATCAGTTTTGCTAAAGAATTTGTTACAACTGAAACAACTACTGGTGAATATATTAATCCAAAAATTAATGCTGATAGTAATAATATACCATCCTTATTTGACCTGAAACAGAACTCGGATAGTTATTCAATGATAAGTGACCTTAAGGAAGCTGTAAAATTCCCTGTTTATGAGTTAAATATTGCAAGTGGAAAATATTCAGCTGATTCAATAGTAAAATACATGTTGGGTGCTCTCGATAACCTTAAATCCCGTATATATGACTATTCAAAGGGAATTTTTTACACTGATAGTAGTTTTAATAAATTTATTGATCTAAATAATGAATTTGGAATTAACCAAGAAAGTAAATTCGTCATTTCAGTAAATAAGAGTGTAAATTCAATCCTATTTAAACAATATAAAAAGATATTTGACGCACATAAAAATACATCAGTAGTTAAAGGTAAAATTGCATATTATAATGAAGGTTTCCCGTATATTTATTTTAATGTTCCTCAGATTTCCCTTGTCAATAATTCTCTTATTTTTCTTGCCGGTGGAGGCAGTTTAGCTAATGTAAGTGGCTCAATTACAAGGGGTGAAAAAACTGCAATTATACCTCCTAATTATAAAATTAGAGTAAGGCAATTACTTCCATTACCACGTTCAGATGCAGTCAAGAATACCCAAAATATGTTCACTAGAGAAGATTATGTAGATGTTACTGATAACGAAATATATAATAAATATGTTGATTTTGTAAACCGCGCCGTTAATGATAAAAATACAAAGGACGTATCAGTCAACTACATAGTTAAAAAAATATTTGGAATAGGTGAGTCTGACTATATTGATTTTAAAGACTTATCCGAAGATAAGATTAAATATTTGGCCGAAGAATACAGTGACAAGAATATTGCTGCTAATTCACATAATATTGTTACAAATGACCTTAAAAAATCATATTTGAATAATTATGGAGTTAATGTTAACTACGATGAAGTAGAAGGATTTAATAATCAAAAAAGTCAAGTATATACTTCGAATAAAACAGGTATTGAATATTATGGTCAGGCAATGATTAATGGTTATCGTAACGATGAGGGATATAAGGAATACCTTAATCCCGTTGATGATGAATTGCCGAATGAATATGGCGATGTAGAATCATCTGGATTTGAAACAACATTTATTCAAAATGAAATTTTCATGAGACTATCTGATGTCAATGTAACACATAAAGATAATATCACAGGAAGATTTACTAACGTTGCAGAACATACTGACAGATATGGTAATATTGAGGCTGATTATGATCTTTTCAGTCAAAATTATTCTAACTTCAAAATTGGGGATATTATAATCGGATTAGATTCAAACACAATCGGAATTATTTTACCCTACGATTATACATACAATACACTTCCAAATTTAGATTTAATTACACTTGGTTTAGGAGCATATCTAATGAACAAAACCATATTTGATTCAGGGTCATTTTTCGAAAAATATACTTCAATATCTAATACGGATACTAAATGGCGTGAAAAATCAAAAAATTTCATTAAGAATATTAATTCATGGCAAATTGAAAAAAATAAAACATCAAGAGGATTTTACATATTTTCCTCCATTACACCCAATGAATCTAAATTAACAGGTGCTAAATTAAGTAATTTCCAAATTTATTTGCCACGGTTCTTTAAATTTATTGAAGATGATGATACTGCTCTAAGTAAATTTGGTCTTAAAAATTCAGAAAATAACTCTAAATTCAATTATTTTAAGACTAATTATGAAAGCAACCACGAGGTATCAATAAAAAGGAGTTTTTTTAATACAGCGAGAAACAATGATATATATTCGGATTACATTATTTTTGAAACTAAATCAACCGATAACTTTAATGTAAATGATCGTGTATACATAGAAGACCATAACGTAATCATGAAAAACAGTGATTTTACAAGAGAAAGATTTTTCAATGTATCACTTATTGAGTCTTTTTCAAGTTACATATCTAAACTCGAAACAATTTATAATAATACAGTAGTTAATTATAATGGATTATCTGGTGTAGGAATAATACACGATGATGGTAAAAATAATGATGATAATCAATATTTGGTTGATGAAGAATACAAATATTCCGATTCACAGGGAAATTCATCAGCCAAAGCTATTGCTATCATTTCAGCGAGCGTTGAAAAAATTACAATTAATGATCCCGGAAGAGGATATACTGGTATACCATCTGTAACATTTGGAACAACTCATCTCGAATCCAACGGTTCATCTGCATCAATAACTATTCCAGAAATAACAGAAAATGGCAGCATAAATATTACTGGCAGTAACGAAATAGCTATAAGTGGACAAGACCAAGGTTCTGGATATAATAATATTCCAGAAGTTACTATTGAAAATCCATCCATAAAACCAGAGATAATAGTTGAATCTGTTGATTCTTCTGGTGGTATAACAGCGGTTGTTAATACCTATAATAACACAATTATATCTTCATCTAATCCAGCAGGTTTTGGATACACTGAATCACCAAATATAATTGCACCGACGTCAGGGGTTACAGCTACAGCTGCTGCCGGTATTACTGGTATAGGTACTATTGAATATAAAAGTGATGCACTTACTGATATTACCTTTGTAAATGATGGCGTTATTAAATTTTCTAATCCAATTGATGCGAATGGTGTAGCAGCAGAAGCTTATACAAATGTCGATGGTGGAAATATTACAGTTGTAATTATTAATAATGGAGGAGGATACACTGTTAATGAAAATATAACCTTTCAATATGCAGGTAATGCGACAGATCATAATTTATCTGATTATTTTAGCTACGAAATAGATGCAATAGGTACAATATTAATTGGTAATAATGGTTCAAATTACAATAGCGTACATCCACCTGAAGTCACAATATCAGACGAAGGAGGAGGAACTGGTGCTGTTGTTATTGCAATTGTTAATGCAACATCTAACAATATCACTGGCTATTCTATTGTTAATGGTGGAAGTGGGTACAGTAGTTTGACCACAGTAACAATTGACCCACCAAGAGCCTTATTTAAAACATCCATTGATGATAATGGACGTATAAGTAATATAGATATATTATACGGAGGCAAAGATTACACGATTAATAGTAAACTTGAAATTACTGAACCTAAAATTACAGCAACCGCTACACTCTCAGGGTCAACTTCTTCAGCAGTAGTTAATATACTTAATCAAGGAACTGGTTATACAAAAGATGAAGGAGTAAATATATCTGGTGATAATGCTGACGCTACAGTGAATAATACAATTTCTAATGGTGAAGTTACTGAAATAATAATTACCGAAAGAGGCGCATCCGCAACAATACCAACTGTTGTATTTTCAGCACCTGAAACTGCAAATGGTGTAACAGCAACAGGAACAGCGGTTATGTTTGGAAATAAACTTTTACGTATTGATTTAGATGAATCTGGAAGTGGATACACTTCGCCGCCTACTATATCATTTGAAGCTAATACTACAGTTTCAGCTATATGTAAAATTTCCAATGGCAGGGTTAAACAGTCCACAATTACAAGTGTTCTTAGTGGTTCTATTTCTGACTTGACAATAAGTTATAATTCCCCATTTAAACAGGCTACCGCCACAGCAAGTATTAATGGCAGTGTAACAAAAATAGATGTATACCAAGGAGGTTCGGGGTATAAAGCCGATAATATACCATTAGTCACAATAGACCCTCCAAGTTTACCAGGAGGTGTCCAATCTACATTTGTTTGTCAACTTGAGGAAGATTCTGTTAAAACAGGTGTATTTCAAGTTGAAAATGGTCTTATTGGTGGTACTGGATACAGTGAACCACCTAATGTAATAATTGAAAATCCCGATATATCTAGAAAAATTACAATTCCATTCAAAAATAAACATATATATCGGTACTTTAATCAAGAACTTGATGAGTACAATAAAAACTATTATCTTTCCTATAAATCATCTGGAATTTTGGAAGCAAATGAATTTACATTAGAAATGACCGACAATGATATAAATAATATTAAAACAAAGGGTGATGTTTCTTTATTACCTAGTTTATCAAGTTCATTTAATACTAAAAATATGATTGTCATTACTATTAATCAAATTTCATACGTTAATACCAGTTCTAATGTGTATAAAGCAGTCGACACCAATAAACAATTTGTTGGTGTAGATGACACGAATTATTATATTAATATCAAAACATATCGTCTACCTCTGAGTATAAGTGAAATAGATACATTTGATTCATCACATTTGTCTTCTACTTCTAAATTCATTAAAAGTTATTCAACACTCGGAATATTTGAAAGATTACTGGATGAACACATCAATAGGATTTATGAAAATATGAGTTATAATTTAGTTAAATCTGCTGAGTTATACAGAAAATATTCATATAATGTATTTAGAAATCGTATCATAAAGCTTAAAGTATGTCCAATTGATGATAAAGGTTTTTGCTTTGAACCGCTTAATTCTGATGGAAGTCTTGCTACCGAAACCAATATAGCTAATCGGTCGGTACGTGGCTACAGTAAAAAATTATTTCCTTACCATGAGTATGATATAATTAAATCATACGATAGATCTGAATTTGGTACTAATGTTGATATTATTGGTGTTCCATATAAAAGTTACAGAAGACCTTTCCAATTACTTAAAAATACAGAACAGACATCTAAAGCATTCCTTCCGGGCATGGGTATATACATTATTGAAAATGAAACTGCTGAATCTGGTTCAAAAATTAACAATGAACACTATAATGTAACTTCTACAAGCAAAGATATTCCACTCTATTATAGCGAATATACATATCAGACTAAGTTTATAGGTTACGTTCTTGATACATCTATTCATAATAAACAGGAATATAACAGAAATTATAGATTGAATTCAGAAAATTTTTCAAAAGTAGAAAATTCTAAATCAATTCACAGTGAATACTACATTTATATGTTGATTGATCCGAATATTACTACAAGTGGTGAAATTGATCAGTTGTTTAATTTACTTAACAAGGATAATATTAACATTGTATTTGATGCATCCGCAGACAAGGATTACATTACAGAACCTTTGACTGAAAAAGGATATGTAACATCTAAAAATGAATATTATGTTAATAGTAGTACAAATAATGTTAAAACTAAATCCGATGATAAACCATATTCTATTGCCAAAAATACATACGGACATCGTACATTCTTAAATGAGCAAGATGAATTATTATTTTTCGAAGATGAAAGTTACACTACAGCAATTGAACCAGAATCTACAGATGCGTTTATAAATCTGACCGCTTCGTCAATTACTATACGGAAAGCAAGATTAAATAATACTTTACCTTATTATAATTTCCAAAAAAGAATTGCTTGTGCAACTATAACAGAAAGGCCTGTTGCGTATGAAACTAAAAATGATATTCATAGTCGTAAATTATTTGTTGCAGGAGATTATGATTATTTTTACAAAGATTATATGGAAAATAAATCAGTTATGAGATATGAACCCATTCTTGACAATAAAAATATCGATTATATGAATAAACACAATGTAATTATTGAAAATGCGGTCAACTCTAACTTCAAATCTAATAATTTTAAGGAAACGGATTGCCATTCTAATTATCTTGATTCGGATAAATCAATTTATGAATCTACTTATAATGTTAATAATAAAGCTCCCGAATTTGAACAAATAGACGGCAGTAAACCTGTTTTACGGTTTAACAATGGTGAAGATATTATTCTTGTAGATGCACTTAAATTGAAATTTTCATATGAAGAGGGTGAAAATAATTATAGTACATTGAGAGGAAGAGGTGACACAAAACTTGGAACACCTAATACCCACGTTAAGATTTTAACAGGTTCGATACTGCCCAAATTATATATCAATCATAACAGGTTGTTTGACAATTCACTCAATAAATTTATAGATAATACAACTATTCTTGAATATGATTATGACTCCAATCTTGAAAGATTAACATATAACACAATCTTAGGTAAATATAAGCCTGATAAAATCAATATAGTTGGTAATAATTCATTTGATTATGACCTTAATGAAGAAAATGATACCGGAAGTACTTATTGCAAAATTTTCATAGAAAGTATAAATAATGATAAAATTACAATCAGAAACAGATTTGACGATAACTTTAGTGTTGCAAACCTTAAAGATTATATAGTGGTATTCAGTACTAATATATCCTGTAAAAATTCAAAATTACCTATTGATGATACAAATAACTGTGAATTAAGAAAAATCACTAATGCAATAAAAGTACAAACTAATAGTATTGAAATCACATTAAATTTTGGTATATCATCTCATAAAAATAATATAGATGATTCATCAGTGATGGCATTTATTCTTTATCCAACTGTTAAATTATCAAGTAATATGACTTATGACACCAGTGATGAACTATATAAATTTGAAATTAGTCACAATGATTATCCACACTATGATAAAATAAATAAACATGACTGTTTAACACTCGATTGGGGTATTCAGAGAGATGTAGTTACAGATTCATTTACACCTTATAAATTGAAAACTGAAAATGACAGCAATTCAAGTAAACTTTACACTTCAGGAATGTATCGTGTTGAATCCATAGTTAATGATACTGTAAACCAAAAAATTACTATTGGAATAAAACACCCTAAAATATTATACGAAAAAGATACAAATGTTATTATAATGAAGAATACGCTTGGCACTGCTAACGACTCACGTCAGAGTTCAATACCTCATAACTTTATTTCCACTCAACCATTTACGATTAACAATGAATGGTATACTCGCATATTTTACAAAGGTAATAGTTTTAATATAGGTAAACATTATGATAACAAATTTAAAGATAAAAAGATTTTACCAAATATTGACAATAATTATATACATGGAGGTGACCCATTATTTAATACAAATTATTCTAACACTATTTTTATTGGAGGTATGAAAGGTATTAAAATCCCATTTACAGATATTGATAATTCTGAAAAGCCAATATTATTTACCAAACCAATAGAAGATAACTACTATGATGTTAATCCAGTATTACGTGAAGATTTCACAACAAATAATAACACATCACCCATAATTACACCTATATATGGTACATTTGAATCGAACATAGATAGTATTCAGGATGATAATAAACTTAACAGTATTAATATAAATGATAACAAATTTAGATTTATCCCAGATTCATCAGTTGAAAGTAAATACCCATCTATTGTCATTAAGGGATTATATTTAGGTTATGGTGGGTTTATTGAAGAACGGACTAATCAAGATACAATTAATGCTATTATTAATAAAGACCGCGGATTAGCTATTAAGAAAATTACAAAAATAAATAATAAATTTTTCATATATCTTCAACTAAGTTCAACATATAATAATTTATTTCCTGAAAGTAATATTGATGAAAGTAAAAATCTAATCAATCAAAGTTCAAGACAAAATTACTTGGATTATGAAACCAATTTGAGACTTTTGGACGACATATTTAAAAATGATACTAACAGATTAGAATATGAAGAAAACATATCAATTTATGGTACTGGTGGTAAAATGATAAGAAAAATTATCAAAAATCCATACGACTTAAATCCCGATAATTATATATATATGGTAATTCCTAACTTAAATCATATAGAATCTGTTCAAAATAACTCAATAAAAGGTGCATTTGCCAAAATATTACTTCCAGGTGAAAGTACGAAAACACTATTCAGTTCATTTGTTGCTGGAACAAAGGTATTCTATAATAATTTATTTAATAATTTGACTGAACTAGAAGTAACATTTATTACAAATGAAGGACATTTATTCGACTTTAACGGTTCTGAACATTCGTTTTCAATTGAAATAACTGAAATAATAGATAAATTCGAATATATTAATCCCCGATTTGGAAATATTGAAATTTAATATTTTTATTTAAATAAATACCGTTATTTATATAAAAATGAGTAATGTTAATATTGATTACTCCAATATAAGAGATATTACTAAAAAATTAAAATCACAGCTAAAAGATAAATATAAAAGTCTTGAGAAAATAACATCAGATGCAGCAGTTAATTCTATTTCGGATGGTGGCGGTGGTGGAGGAGGTGACCCTCTTGGTGAAATGGGCGATTTACTTGATATTTTTTTTAATCAAGGCACATATAATGGTACACTAAAGGTAAATGGTGGTTTAGTAGTAGATTATGTGGAATCCGCTGAAGGTCCTGCCTCGGGTCAAACAGATATTAATACGGTACGAAGTATGATTAATACCGCTATTACTGCAAATAATAGACGCCAGGCTTTTGGCGGCGGTCTTGCGGGCGCAAGTTCAATTGGCGCTTTAAGTGGTACTATTATTAAGGGTGCAAATATTTCTGGAAGTTCAATTACAGGAGGAATAATGAGAGGTACCAGAGTTGAAGATTTACAGGGACTTAATGAATTATTTAGAAGGGACTATATTGATTTATATTCTATTAATACTGCAAGAAGTGATTTTGATTTCTTTGTTAGGTCTGGTTACAATAATATTAAATTTTCGTATGATACCAAAGAAAATGATTACTTAAAACTATCATTTGGGGAACAATTGGATGTATACGGTGATGTTTGGACTCAAGCATTTTCCAACAATTATTTTCATTCGCAATTTTTTAATGTGCTTTTCAGACCTAAAAATAATTATGTAACTGATAAATCTGTGTTTAAAATTCAAAATATGGATTTTAAAGTAGGCGATTCATTGCAACAAGTTAAAACAACATTTACAGGTGAAATTGATGTAAATAATTTATCTAATTCAACCCCTTTCCGTGTAAATGGTAAATCTGTAACATCAAGCGAAGGATTTGGTTTTGTAGCTGGACTTATAGATATAAATGATGGCATTCAAACAATAACCGTGAAAGCGTCATTAACAACAAATGCCCAAAAAATACCATTATTTGCTAATACAGGTGATTTATTGAATATTAGCACAGCTTTGAATAATTCAATGATAACTCAGTTTTATTCAGATAATAATAATCATATTGCATCTGCTGTTGTAGCTTCAACTGAAACTCTTTCTGGATACGAATTTACTACTACATTAACCGTTTCTAATCCCAATAACATAACTTTAAATGATACAGTTAGATTTAACAAATCAACTCTTGATAATGAAACCTTTAAAGGCATAAATAATTTAGCTGATATTAATAGTATTACTCATAGTGAGCTTGGAACATTTACTGTTAATACTTCAAATAATACAATCACATATAATAATACTTCTGCAATTAAATTTCCTATTGATTTACTTAATAATTTACAACTGGAACAAGATATTAATAATGATGGTACTTTTAGTAATATAGCTGCCTTAACATTTACTGGAACATCTCAAGATTTTAAAGTTATTAAAACCATAAATGTAACAAATTCTGGTAAAGGTTATACAAATCCTGTAACTACATTAGAAATAAAGATTAATAATTTAAATATTACATCTCTTTTAGACATTTCTAATGAACCTGGTTCTATTGAATCTATTGGTGTTGAAGAAGCAGGTCAAAATTATGATACTCAGGTAAATGCTGTTATAAGTGGCGGTGACCCTACAATAGCTACTGAAATTGTTGCTGAAGTAGATTTAATTACAAGAGGTATAAGTTCAGTTACGCCAGTTGCTCCAGGAGGACAAGGTTATGATTCTAATAATTTACCAATTATTGCGGTTACGGATGCAACAGTCACCTCCGGTTTAACATTAACAACTTTATTTAAAGAGAATATTAGTCTTGAAAATACAGATAATCATTATGATTCACAAATATCAAGTATTATTACTACAATTGGCAATTCATTTAGAGATCAAGATAGTTCAAGATATACTAAAACCAATTATGACTCAATCGGAACCAATCATATTATGGGTTTCGAAGGTATCGTTAATTTAATATTATTATCTGATATAACATGCACTATCAGAAGAAGAAGTACTGGATTTTTAGATACTATTAAATTTGGAGACGACGCAATAACAATTAATTCAGATATTAATCTTAATATTGATACCATATTAAATAATAGGATCATAACTCAAAATGATAATTCATCTACTCAACAAGGTAAAGGTACAATAAGATTTACAGTTATTGATTACGGTGATAGCGTACAAGCAAATGAAGTCGATATAGATATTACAATTAAATTTTTCATTAATCGCACAGATGCACAATATAAAACTTTTGTTGAATCTGGTCAGTCAAGTAATAATCTTAATTTTTATTCTGATGGAGATAATTTAATTACAAGCAACAATTACCCATTTTCAATTAATGTTAGTAATATTTCTGATAAAAATGCTATAACATATAATTCTATTGATTTAAGTTATAAAGTTCATAATAATTCTCGTTCCGATGGAATTTTTAGTTTTGATGGAGTTACACAATTTAATTCTTTTCAAAATGTAGTATTGGGAGGTGAAACTAAATTAGGTATCGGATATACAAAAGAAGGTGCAAAAACATTAGGTTCAGAATCTTTTCATGTAGCACAAAATGGTATTAGAGTCCACGGTGACAGTACGTATAAAAATGATCTAACGGTTGAAGGAGATACAACAATTAGTGGTAATTTAACAGTAAATGGAAATACAACAACAGTTGATACAACAAATCTAACAGTGAAAGACAATTTAATTGTTTTATCAAGGGATAATACCAATAATGCTGCATCAACAACATCTGGGTTAATTATTGAAACTATAAATACTGATAATAATAGAGCAATCATTTGGGATAAGACCAAATTTAAATTTGTTGAAACAAATTCGACTGGTGATGATGCAACATTTACTGCCGGAAATGGAAGCGATATTGAAGTAAAAGATGTATATTTAAATGCTATTAATTCTTCTTCAAATAACACTAATGCAGACATTACTATAACGCCTAACGGTACAGGTTCAGTAATTATCACAAGTAAATTACATGTAAATGATCTCATAAAAGTTGACGCAACAGATGGTTATAATTACCTGCAAAGCCATATACAGATAGGTGATAATAAGGACGATGCTCATTTTAGATTTGGTAGCCCAACAACAGACACAGGTACCAATTCACCTGTAGCTTTATTAAGACATGCCCCAACCAGTGATAAAAAAAATGCTCAACTTATAATTAATTATTCTTCACAATTTCCGCT
>MDTA01068288.1_pt1 | contig 14369 bp, 14 predicted proteins | sample 811151 | NCBI WGS metagenome assembly MDTA01 (sample SAMN05326648, study PRJNA326480) | marine metagenome | isolation source: seawater | place: Indian Ocean: South | collected 2010 | reverse complement strand
TCACTACTGTCTAAAACTTCAATTAAAACTCTATCATGTAACGGTCTAAATTTCATAAATTCTCCTTTATAAATATGCATTTCATATAGATATTGACCTTACTATTTCAAGATATACTTCAAAATTAGTTTGTTGAAAAATATAGGAATTTAGGGATTTTATGGGTTATAGATTATTTTAATGACAAAAAATTTAGACAAAGAGGGGTTAAGTTCTATTGTAGATAATTATCAATTGTTTTATATCGATTTGTGGGGAGTTGTTCATAATGGTGTTACTCTCCATTATGAGGCTATAAAAGCTTTGAAAGAAATTACAAAAAAAAATAAAGACTATGTTCTTCTTTCTAATGCACCTAGACCTAATAGTGCAGTAAAATCCTTTTTAGAAAAGCTTGGTTTAGATGAAGAAATTAGAGATCATGTTTTTACTTCTGGTGAAGCAGCTTTAAATTATTTGAAAAAAAACTTACTAAACAAATCTTTCTTTCATGTTGGTCCTCCAAGAGATTTTGATCTTTTTAAAGATTTTATAAAAATGAAATTAGAAAACATAGAAGATAGTGAATACATTTTATGCACAGGACTGTTTGATGAATATGATAAAGATTTGAATTATTATAAGAACTTGTTTGAAAAAAATATTAAAAAGAAAATGATTTGTACAAATCCAGATTTAATTGTAGACAGAGCAAATACAAGAGAATTATGTGCTGGATCAGTTGCGATGGTTTTTGAAAAAATGGGTGGAGAAGTTGTATACTTCGGTAAACCTTATCCAGAAGTTTACAATCAATCAATTAATAATAAAAATAAAAAGATATTATCAATCGGTGATAATTTAAATACAGATATTAAAGGAGCAAACTTATTAAATTTTGACTCTTTGATAATTTCAAATGGAATTCATAAAAATGAAATAAAAGAAAAAGGGATTGAGAAAACTTCAAAATCTTATGAAGCAATATGTAATTATATTCAATCAGAATTAAAATGGTGAAATCGATAATTTTATATAATAATCTAAATATTAAACCTAAACATCGTGGTTCTATAGTACTCATTGGTAATTTTGATGGACTTCATTTAGGGCATCAAAAATTATTTTCTTTAGCAAAAAAATATAAAAGAAAACATCTTTTAAAAATTGGAGTTTTAACTTTTGAACCTATGCCAAAAATGTATTTTAATAATGATATAAAAAATTTTAGAATATCAAATCATCAACAAAAAATTGATATTTTAAACAGGCTTAATGTTGATTTTATAATTACTAAAAAGTTTGACAAAAAGTTTTCCAAGATTAAATCAATTGATTTTATAAAAAAAATATTATTTAAAAAATTAAATGCTAAATTTATTTTTGTGAGTAATAACTTCCGATTTGGCAATAAAAGAGAGGGAAATGTATCACAATTAATTAAATTAGAGAGAAAATATAGTTATAGAATAATTAACCCAAAACCATTTTTAAATAAAAAAAAGATAGTTTCATCAACGCTAATAAGAAATTTTTTAAAAAAAGGAAAATTAGAAAATGCCAATAAGCTTTTAAATAGAAATTGGTCTATTGAAGGCAAAGTCCAAAAGGGAAGACAGTTAGGAAAAAAAATTGGTTTTCCAACTGCAAATGTTGATATCAAAGATTATATTTTGGCTTGTCCTGGAGTGTATGCTGTGAGAGCTAAAATACAAAAAAGGTCAAAATTTATAAAAGGAATAGCAAATTTAGGTTATAGACCAACATTTAATGGAAAAAAATTATTATTAGAAGTACATTTATTTAACTTCTCTAAAAATATATATAATAAGTTCTTAAAAGTTGAGTTTTTAAGATTTATTAGAAAAGAAAAAAAATTCAAAAATGCAGACCAATTAAAAAAACAAATTAAAGCTGACCTTTTAAAGGCAAAAAAATAAAATGAATAAATCACAAATTAATCTTCCCAAAACTGTTTTTTCTATGAAAGCTAATTTACCCACAAAGGAGCCCAAAATCTTAGATTTATGGAAAGAAATAGATCTTTATAATGAATTAAGAAATTCAAGAAAAGGTATGAAAAAATTTGTTCTTCATGACGGCCCACCTTATGCAAACGGTAATATCCACATGGGAACAGCATTAAATAAAATTCTTAAGGACATAATTGTTAAATTTCATCAAATGGATGGAAAGGATTCAGTTTATGTTCCCGGATGGGATTGTCATGGGTTGCCAATTGAGTGGAAAATTGAAGAACAATATAAAAAAAATAAAAAAAATAAAAATGAAGTGCCAATAGTTGAATTTAGAAAAGAGTGTAGATCATTTGCTGAAAAATGGATTGGAGTTCATAAAGAACAATTTAAAAGATTAGGTGTGGTTGGTGATTGGGAAAATTACTATTCCACAATGAGCTATGATGCGGAGGCTCAAATTGTTAGAGAATTAGGGAAGTTTTTAAAAGAGGGGAGTCTTTATAGAGGTTTCAAACCTGTATTATGGTCAACGGTAGAAAAAACAGCTTTAGCTGATGCAGAAGTTGAATACAAAGATCACAAGTCTGATACAATTTATGTTTGTTTCCCAGTAAAATCTTCAAATCTTAAAGAGCTTAGAAATAACAATATACTAATTTGGACCACTACCCCTTGGACTATACCAGCAAATAAAGCTTTAGCTTATAATGAAAACTTAGATTATCAATTAATAGAAATATTTGATGATGGTGAGTTTAAAAATAAAAAAATTGTTATTGCAGACGATTTAATCAATGCTGTTATTAAGGATTGTGAAATAAAAAGATACAACAAAATAAAAAAATTCAAAGGTAGAGAATTTAAAAACACAATCTGTAATCATCCTTTTTTTGATTTAGGATATAGTCATGAAATACCAATGTTAGAAGCAAATTTTGTAACAATTGAACAAGGGACTGGAATCGTTCACTGCGCACCTAGTCATGGACCAGATGATTTTAATCTTTGTTTGAATAACGGTATTAAAGCAATTGAGACAGTCGATGGTGATGGAAAATATACAAAAAATGTTTCATTATTTGAAGGTATTCATATTTTTAAAGCTAATCCAATTGTAATTGAGAAACTAAAAGAACAAAAAAAACTTTTAAAAAATAGTGAATTAATTCATTCCTATCCACATTCTTGGAGATCTAAAGCCCCTTTAGTTCATAGAGCTACTCCTCAATGGTTCATTTCAATGGATAGTCACAAACTAAGAAATAAGGCCTTAAAAGCAATAGATGAAACAATTTTTTACCCTTCAAAAGGTAAAGAGAGATTAAAATCAATGATTGAGACTCGACCTGATTGGTGTGTATCTAGACAAAGAGTTTGGGGAGTTCCTTTACCAATATTTATAGATAAAAAAACTAATAAGATTTTAGTAGATGATGATGTATTTGAAAATATCGCAAAAATTTATGAAAAAGAGGGTTCAGATTGCTGGTTTTCGGATGATCCACAAAAATTTTTAGGTAAAAAATACCAAGCAGAAAATTTTATTAAACTTAGTGATATAGTCGAGGTATGGTTTGATAGTGGCTCAACTCACTCTTTTGTTTTAGAAAAAAGAAAAGACTTAAAATGGCCAGCATCAATGTATCTTGAAGGATCGGATCAACATAGAGGTTGGTTTCACTCTTCGTTACTTCAGTCCTGTGGAACAAGAGGCAAAGCACCATTTGAGTCTATTCTTTCTCATGGATTTGTTGTTGATGGAAAGGGATTAAAAATGTCAAAATCATTAGGAAATGTAATTTCTCCAGAGGACATTCTCAAAAAATATGGAGCTGATATACTTAGAATTTGGGTAGCATCATCAAATTATGCAGAAGATTTAAGGATAGATTATCCAATATTAGACCAACATTCAGAGTCTTATAGGAAAATTAGAAATACGTTCAGATATTTATTGGGAAATTTAAATGATAAATACGAAAAGATAAATTTAGAAAACATTGATCCAAAACAACTTCCCGAATTAGAGCAATATATGCTAAATAAGATTTATTGTTTGGATGTAGAATTTAATAAATATTTTAAGAAATATGATTTTCATAATCTCTATAAAGAATTGCTAAATTTTTGCACTGTTGATTTATCAGCGTTTTATTTTGATATAAGAAAAGATACACTCTATTGCGATCCTAAAGATTCTAAAAAAAGAGAGTCTTGTTTACAATTATTAAATATTATATTGAATTCATTATTGAAATGGTTTGCTCCAATCCTATCTTTTACAACTGAAGAAATTTATCAATTAATCTCAAAAGAGAAGAAAAGTATCCATCTGGAAAAATTTTTAAATTTTCCAAAAAAATTTAAAAATAAAGAATTGAACGATAAATGGGACCAATTAATTAAAATTAGAGATATTTGTAATCAAAGTATAGAGGAGAAAAGAGCTAATAAAATAATTGGATCAAGTTTAGAGGCATCTTTAAAAGTTTCATTAAACGAAAAATATCTGAAAATGTTAGAAGGAGTTGATTTAGCTGAATTATGTATAACATCTGCCGTAAATATTCATAGCAATGATAGTGATGACATTACTGTTGAAACATCTAAAGCAGTTGGAAATAAATGCCCAGTGTGCTGGAAAATTAGCCAAAAACCTTGCAATCGTCATAAAGATTAAAGATGTTAAAAAAAAATATCTGGAACTTAATTTTTATTTTAAGCATTTTTTTAGTTGACCGAGTAAGTAAAATTGCAATTATAGAATCTTCAAAAGAATTTGGAGATGTAAATATTGAAGTAACTCCCTTTCTTAATTTTAATTTAATTTGGAACGATGGAATAGCTTTCGGTCTATTTTCCTTTGATCAAAAAATTTACTATAATTCAATAACATTGTTAATAGTATTAATTATAGCATTGATCTTTTGGATGATTACAAAGACAAAACAAAGTGAAAAATTAGCTTTCATTATGATATTTGGAGGATCCTTAGGCAACGTTTTTGATAGGATTTATTATTCATCAGTCCCAGATTTTATAGATATACATGTAAACAATTTTCATTGGTTTATATTTAATGTTGCTGATATATTCATTAGCTTAGGAGTTATATTTCTAATAATGATTGAAATATTTAAAAAAAAAAACACATGAAAAAAATTCTTTTTATTATTTTTTTTTCTTATTTTGTGATTTCTTGTCAATCAGCTAAAGATGCTTTGACTTTAAAAAAAAAATCAAGTGGGGATGAGTTCTTGGTAGAAAAAAAAAGTCCATTAATTTTACCTCCTGATTATGGAAAACTTCCTGTGCCAGTTGATGAAAATTTTATTGAGACTGAGACAACTAATGAAAATATAGAAAATATTATATCAGATAATAAAAGTTTAGTTGTAACATCAGAAAAAAATTCTAATCCAACTTCAATTGAAAAATCAGTATTAGACAAGATAAAATAAATTTAATGTTTAGTAAAAACATAGACTTTAAAAATTTCAATATAAAAAAGAATAACCTTAAAGAAAAAGAGAACTTAAAAAAAATTTTGAAAATTTTTTTGAATGAAAAAAATCAAGTTTTAGCATCTCTAAAAAAAAATTATAAAAACGCATATAGTAAAAAAATTTTAATCAAATTTAAAAAAATTAAACAATTTAGATTAATTGGTATGGGTGGATCGATATTAGGAGCTAGGGCTATTTATAATTTTTTAAGTCCAAAATTAAAAAAATTTATTTTCGTTGACGATTTTTCTAATATTGCTCCTGACAAAAAAGATAATACAAAATGTAATCTTATTATCTCTAAATCTGGTAGTACGATGGAGACAATTTCTAATGTAAACATTATGGTTAGAAATAATCAATCTAATATTTTCATAACTGAGAATAAAAAAAGCTATTTAATGGATTTAGCTAATAAACTTAAGTCAGATGTTATTCATCATAATAATTTTATTGGAGGAAGATATTCAGTATTATCTGAGGTTGGAATGTTGCCTGCAGAACTTATGGGTTTTAAATCAGAAAAATTTAGAAGACTTAATGATTTAGTAAAAAAAAAAAAGTTTATTAATTTGTTAGTTACAAACGTTTTAAATATTTTAAAATTAAAAAAACTCGGTAAGTCTAATTCTATTATTTTAAATTATGACGAAAGGTCTAGTGAATTATTTAGCTGGTATCAACAACTGGTCGCTGAAAGTTTGGGCAAAAAAGGTAATGGTATTTTACCTTTGGTTTCTAATATGCCTAGAGACAATCACAGTTTAATGCAACACTATCTTGATGGGTTAAAAAATAATTTTTTCACACTTTTTTTTGTTAAAGATAAATCTAATAAAATAAACAACAAGAAACTTTTCAAATCTCACCATTTTCTCAAAGGGAAAAATTTAAATGATATTTCATATTCTCAATTTATTGCAACGGCAAGAGTTTTTAAAAGAAAAAATATCCCTCATAGAAGTTTTTTTGTAAATAATAGAAATGAACAATCACTAGGTGAATTATTTACTTTTTTTATATTAGAGACAATATTATTAGGAAAAGCAATGAAGATTAATCCTTTTGACCAACCAGCTGTTGAATTAATAAAAAAGGAAACAAAAAAAATTTTAGTTAATTTTTAATTTCCAAAAAAAATATTTGATAAACCATATTTGCGATTTTCAAAAACTTTTAATTTTTTGGTAATTTCAACAATATCATTTTTATGTCGATGTATGATTATGATACCGTTTTTTTTTAAGAGTCTTTTTTCAATAATTCTATCAATAAGTTCATTAATCTTAATTTCTTTATAAGGAGGATCAATAAATATAATATCGAATTTATCTTTAAAAGTTTGATTTGAATTAAAATAGTTAAAACAATCTTTATATACGATCTCAAAATATTCGTTTATTTTAAGCAATTTAATATTTTTTTTAAGTATATTTAATGCTTCAGAATAGTTTTCAAAAAAAATTACTTTTTTTGCACCTCTAGAAATACATTCTAGTCCAAAGGATCCTGAGCCAGAAAATAGATCTAAAATATTTGAATTTTCTAAGTCTAAATTAATTTTATTTGAATGTATAATTAAATTAAATATTGACTCTTTAACTATATCTTTTAATGGTCTTGTTTTTTTATCAATAGGTAAAAAAAGTTTTTTACCTTTAAATTTTCCACTGATAATTCTCATTTATCAATTACTTTAAAACCAATGTCTTTTCTAAAAAACCCATTATCCCAATTAATTTTTTTAATTAAACTTAAAGCAATATCTCGACTTTGTTTGAAATTTTTTGATTTAACAACAAAATTGAGAACTCTTCCTCCATTAGAAAAAATTTTTGAATTTTTTTTTTTTGTGCCTGCATGAAAAATAAATTGGTTATTATCAAGATCAATATTATTTAATCCTTTAATTTCTAAGTTATTTATATATTTTTCCGGATAGCCTTTAGAACATAAAACTATACATAAACTTTTTTCATCATGCCATTCTAAATTTATATTGTGTAAATTTTTATTAACACATGCATCTATTACATCAGTTAAATCATTTTTGAGCCTAGGTAGAATTGTTTGACACTCCGGATCTCCCATTCTAACATTGTACTCAATTAAATAAGGTTCATTTTTAATAATCATTAATCCAGCATATAAAAAACCTTTAAAATTTGTATTCATTTCTTTTAGTGCTTTTAAAGTTGGATTAATTATTTTTTCTAATACTTTTTTATCTAGTATCTCATTTTCTAATCGGGAAGGCGAATATGCTCCCATACCACCAGTATTCTGCCCTCTGTCTCCCTCCAAAACTCTTTTATGATCTTGAGCTGTTCCAAATTTTTTAAAACTTTTTCCATCTGAAATTATAAAAAAACTCATTTCCTCTCCCTCGAGGAATTCTTCAATTAATATTTTATCTGCTAAACCAAATTTTCCGTTAAAAATTTCTTCCACAGCTTTTTTTGAATGCTCTATAGTTTCACATATATAAACACCTTTTCCTGCAGCTAGTCCATCAGCTTTGACAACTATAGGGTAATTACAACTTTTTAAAAAAGAAAGAGTTTCCTGGTAATTCGAATAAATTCCAAATTTTGCAGTTGGTATATTAAATTTTTCACAAATCTTCTTTGTAAAAATTTTTGAACCTTCAAGTTGAGAAGCAATTTTACTTGGACCAAATACTTTTATATTATTTTTTTCAAGGTAATCAGTTAATCCATCAACTAAATATTTTTCTGGTCCAATAATTACGATTTCAATTTTTTTTTCTAATATAAAGTTTTTTAAGTTTTCAAAATCATTAAGATTAATATCAATGTTTACAGCCACATCATCAGTGCCAGCATTACCTGTAAAACAATAAATCTTCTTTATTTTTCTTGATCTTTTTAAGCTCTCGCATAAAGCATGTTCTCTTCCACCACTTCCTATTATTCCAACAATCATATAATAATATATAAACTATAAATGTTTAAAAAATTAGCAAAAATAAAATATCTACCTAATAATTTTCAAATTATTGATAAAGGTGATCATGTAATTTGTGCTATCTCTGGTAAAAAAATTCCTTTAGAGTCATTAACTTATTGGAGCGTAGAATATCAAGAAGCATATTTCTCATTTGTAGAGGCTGCAAAAAAAAGGGAAACAAAAGACTAAATTATTTCCATCTATCATGTGTCCATATCCATTGTTCTGGATTTTTTTTAATCATTTTTTCGAGGATTCCATTTAATCTTAAAGTAATCATTTCAATTTTCTCATCTTTAGAAAACTCTATTGGATTAAATATTTCTAGTCTAAATTTACATTGTTCTTTTCTTTCAATATATATTGGAACAACTTTGCAACTAAATTTTTTTACAAATTGAGCTGGTATAGTTGTAGTTAATGCTTTTTGACCAAAAAAATTACAACTTATTCCTTCAGAAACTCTTTGATCTATCATTAATGCTATTGAAGTGCCATTTTTAAAATATTTCAAAAGTTCTTTTGTTCCGGAAATACCTTTTTTAATCTGTTTTTTACAAATATATTTTCTTCTGATTTTTTCCATAATTGGATTTAAAAAATTATTATTTAAAGGTCTATATATAGCCGCTAAATTTATTCCAGACTTTTCTAGATGCATTGCCATTAATTCAAAATTATTAAAATGGCCAGATATAAATATTACTGGTTTATTTTTAATTTTTATTTCCTCTAAAATATTTTGACCTATTATTTCAATATTTTTAGAAAGATTATTTTTTCTATAATCTTTAATGTAAAGATATTCTGCAAATATTCGTCCATAATTTCCCCACATGTCATTTATTAAAATATTTCTATCATTTTCAGAGTAACCAATATTTGAATTTTCTAAATTTTTTTTTACTTTATGTTTAGATCTAAATAGAGGACCAAATTTTTTTCCTAGAAATTCACCAAAATTTGATGCCTTTCTGTAACCAATAATTTTAAAAATAATAAAAAAAATAATTATTATTATAAACTCAAAAAAATATTTTATTTTTCTCATAAAAAAGATTTAATAATTTCAATAAATTTTTTTTTATTATTAATTTCCAAATCAACTTTTATATATTCACAACTTTGTTTTTGTATTTCATTCATTCTATAATAATCTTTTTCAGTTGTAATAATTAAAGTTGATTTATCTTTTTTTATCTTTTCAAAATCTTTTTGGGAATAATTATGATGATCAGGAAAAGAGAAAGTATTTTTTACATTTAAATTATTTTCTTTAAGTAGATCAAAAAAATTTGTTGGGTTTCCAATACCCGCAAAAGCTGTAATTTCTCTATTTTTAAATTTTTCTATATCTCTAATTTTATATTTTGAATAAAAAATGTATAATTTTTTATTATTTTTTTTTTCATATTCTAAAATTTTTTTCTCAAATTCGAAATCTTTTTGTCCATTAATAATAATACAATCTGCTCTAGTAATTGAATTTAATCTTTCTCTTAAAGGCCCTGATGGTATCACAAAACCATTTCCAATCATCTGATTGGAATTGAAGCATAAAATCGAAAAATTTGGTTTTATTGATAAATCCTGAAAACCATCATCTAATATTGCTAAATCATGATTATCTTTTATAGAAAGAGAAATACCTAATTGTCTGTTTTTACATGAATACGTCTTACCTGTATCTTTTAACATTTGTATTTCGTCATTTAAATAGTCATATTCCTTTTTAACAAATGCAGGATTTTTGCCTAAAGACTTAGTGATATTAAATATTTCTCTTGCCAAAGGCGTCTTGCCAGTACCTCCAAGATAAATATTTCCAACACATATTATAGGAATACTAGGACTCTTATAGGTTTTAAAAATTGTTAAAATTCTTCTGATGAAAATTATAAATAAATATAATAAAGAAATTGGATAGAGCAAAATTGACCAAAAAGAAATACCTTTGTAGTTCCAAAAGTAAGGTTTTTTTATTTTCATAAAAAAATTAAGTGATTAATTCCTTATATGTTTTCTCTAAAATATTTTGACCAATAATTTTTAATTTTTTTTGTATTTTTTTGTTATCATTTTTTTTTAATAAGAATTTTTTTAAATTATATGAAAAATCTTTATGATTCATTACCTTATTAGAAATTTTATTTTTTTTAAGAAACTGATAAATTTCCTTAAAATTATCCACATTAGGTCCGTGTAAGATTTTACAACCATATCTAACAGCTTCTAGAGGATTCTGACCCCCATGATTTATTAAAGAACCTCCAAGAAATACATTTTTAATCTTTCTATAAAATGGTTTTGTTTTACCATAAGAATTTACTAAATAAATATCAGTATTATGATCAACTTTTTTAAAAGGTTCATCTAAATGGACTTTAAGATTTAAATCTTCTAAGGTATTTTTAATTTCATCACTTCTCTCTATATGCCTAGGGATAATTACTGTAATTAGATTTTTAATTTTTTTTTTCAATTCCAGATGAACTAATCCACATATAAGTTCTTCGGACTGATGAGTGCTTGAAGCACACCAAGCTTTTTTTAAACTTAAATAATCATCTATGTGGTCGTTTAAAAATAAATTTTCTCTCTCTGCTTGTGAAAATTTAAGATTGCCATGAAATTTTACTTTTTTAACATTAAGTTTTTTTAAGAATTGATATGACTCTTTACTAGACGACAAACAAAGATCAAAATTAGAAAAAATAGCATTCGAAAACTTTGGCAAATATTTCCATCTCTTAAAAGTTTTTTTGGTTATTCTTCCATTTATAAGAATAATAGGAATTTTTTTTTGTTTAAGGTTCAAAATTGTATTTGGCCAAATTTCAGAGTCAATAAAGAAAACTTTTGAAGGCTTCCAATAATTTATAAATTTTTTTGATATAAAATTTGTATCAATTGGAAAAAATTGATGAAAAGTTTTTTTGAATTTTTGTTTTTTTATTATTTTAGATGAACTAAGAGTGTTAGAGGTGATTAGGATTTGTTTGATTTGTTTATTTCTCTCAAACTTTTCTATAAGAGGAACTATACTCTGTAATTCACCTACACTTGCACCATGAAACCATATAAGTTTACCTTTATTATTTTTTTTTGAAAAAAAACCAATTTTTTCAATAAACCTTTTTGAGTCCTCTTTTTTTTTTATTAATCTAAATAGAATAATCAAAGGAGATAATATAAAAATAAGATTAATTAATACTCTGTAAATAATTAACATTAGGACTTTTGAATTTGTTTTTCATAAAAATTTTTATATTCATCAGAAGAAACTAAAAGTTCATTATGTTTTCCTTCTCCAATAACTTTACCTTTATCAATTACATATATTTTGTCTGAATTTAATATTGTTGAAAGTCTGTGAGCAATAACAATAGTTGTTCTTCCTTTTGTTAAAAAATTAATGGCTTTTTGTATCTTGCTTTCTGTTTCAGCATCTAGTGATGATGTCGCTTCATCTAGTAAAATAATTGGACTTTTTTTAAGTATTGCTCGGGCTATTGATACTCTTTGTTTCTCACCTCCTGATAATCTAATTCCATTTTCACCTATCAAGGTTTCATACTGATTTGGTAATTTTTTAATAAATTCATCTGCAAAAGAGTATTTTGCTGCTTCCTCAATCTCTTTTTGAGATGCATCTAAGTTAGCGTAAGAAATATTGTTTCTAATTGTATCATCAAATAAAGTAGTATCCTGACTAACTAATGAAATATTTTTTCTTATTGAAAAAATCTTACTTTTATAAATTGATTGATCATCTATTAAAATATCTCCACTACCTGCATCATAAAATCTTGGAATTAAATTAAGAATTGTAGATTTACCCGAACCACTCAATCCTACTAGAGCAGTCATTTTTTCACCAGGAATATTTAAGTTTATCGAATTAAGTATCTGATTTTCATTTCCATTATATTTAAATTCGACATTGATAAATTTAATGTGACCTTTTTTAATATTAAGGTCTTTAGAACTAGAAATTTCTTGAATTTTTGGTTTATCATCAATTATGGGTAATACTCTACTTGCACCAGAAATACCCTGTTGAATTGTTATATTTAAAGTCGCTAAAGATCTTACTGGCTGATATGCTAACATCATTGCAGCAAGAAATGAAAAAAAATTACTGACCTCTAATTCATTTTTAGCAATTAATTTTGCAGAAATAAAAATTAAAATTGCAATCATTATTCCTGTTAAAAATTCCATTATGGGAGATGCACGTACATGAATTTCATTAATTTTTTGATTTTTTTCTTTAAAAATATTTATTAATTTATTAGCCCTATTTTTTTCAAAAATTTCTTTTTGAAAAATTTTTATCAATCTGTGGTTTTTAAAAATTTCAATTAAATAAGTTGTTAACAAACCAGCAGTATTCATTTGTTGAGTTGTTACTTTTCCAATTCTTTTACCTAGAGTTTTTGCTGCTGTGCTAGCTAAGGGGATCATTATAATTGCAACTAAAGATAATTTCCAATTTTGGTAAAACATTACTGATAAAAGGCCAATTAAAGTTAAACTATCTTTGAAAAGATTAAGTATAGCCGTACTAACTAAACTGGTTATCATACCTACATCGTTAGTTAAATTAGTTACAAACTTACCAGAATGTTTATTATCTACAAGTTGAGTATCAGCTTTTATTAAAGACGCAAACATATCTGTTTGAATATCTTTTCTAATATTTTCTGAAACTCTAATCATAATTACTTTAGCCAAATAAAGTGAGCTACCTTTAACTGTAAATGCTAAAACTATTAAGCTAGGAATGATTAATATTAGGGATTGATCTTGGACTATAAAAAGTTGTTTTATCGCAGGATCTAAAAGATATGCAACAGAAGAAGTGCTGCCTGCTAGCAGAAGAGTAAAAAAAACAGATATTAAAATATTATTAATATATTTTTTTGTATAATCTTTGTACAGCCTTTTTAAAATTTCAACTTTTGTCATTTCTAAAATTTACCAATTATCAAAGCTATAAAAATCAATAAGCCCAAATGACTGTTGGATTTAAAAGTTTTTAAACAACTATTAGCATCATTTACATTTAATTTAGATATTTGGAAATAATACATTTGTGTAGCTATCAAAAATAAAAATATAAAATAAAAACTATTTAGATGCATTAAAAAACCAATTAAGATTAAGCTTACTAAAAAAAAGGAGTAACATATCTTTAAGAAAATAAATGGGTTATTTTTAAATTTTATTGAGGTTGATTTTAATCCTATAATTTCATCATCTTTTAAATCTTGGAATCCATATACAGTGTCATACCCAAGTGTCCAAAATATGGCTCCAAAATATAATATAATTGGGACAATATTGATTTGATCAGATATTGAAGTCCATCCAAGGATGACACCATAATTAAAAGTAATACCCAAAAAAAGTTGAGGCCAATATGTGTACCGTTTCATTAAGGGATAAGTAAATGCTAAGGGCATAGATCCTAACGCCAAAAAAATCGTGAGAGTATTGAAGTTAAGCAAAACAAAAAAAGCTATTAAACATAAAACTGCAGAATAAAAAAATGCAACAGGCACAGATACTTTACCAGACGCGATGGGTCTATTTTTTGTTCTAAGCACTTTTTTATCATAGTTGCGATCTACAATATCATTAATTATGCAACCTGCTGATCTCATTAAGACAGCTCCAGAAAAAAATAGAAAAAGATAAAATAAATAAGAAAATTTCTCTTTCGAAAAATCATATCCTAAAGTCAACCCCCAGGCACAAGGCCAAAAAAGAAGCATGTATCCAATAGGCTTTTTTAGTCTTGTAAGTTCTATAAAAAGATTAAATTGACTCATAAATTTTACTTGTAAATAACAAAGGCAAGATTGATAATCAAACTGATTCGCATGAATATAGATTATACAGTAACAGCATTAATGTTTCCCGCTATTCC
>MDTA01016194.1_pt1 | contig 14370 bp, 10 predicted proteins | sample 811151 | NCBI WGS metagenome assembly MDTA01 (sample SAMN05326648, study PRJNA326480) | marine metagenome | isolation source: seawater | place: Indian Ocean: South | collected 2010 | reverse complement strand
TTGCTCTATTTCGTAGGGGGAGAGTCATACAGGGTAGTGGGGACGAGCATTATAAGCCCGAAATTCTGTTTGGCTGGGCGAACAGCTTCCGGCGTCAGAGACTCTTCGGCGAGCTACATCTTGAGGGCTTTGACGTTAGTCACACAAAAGACGGCTTCAAGTGGTATGAAAATGAGGAGCCCTTCCTAGATGAACTAAGGCTTCACTTAGATAAGGATCCTCTGCCGCTCCTTAAACAGGGTGAAAACCATAGGGTAAACAGGAAGAAAGGAGAGATGACCGCAGGGGCGCAGGCAGCAGCAGACAGTACGGCAAAGGTCATGCGCGAAAAACTCCCAACTGCGATGGAGGTAATCGCTAGTCAAGCTGACGAAGGGTCAGTGCCCCCGTCATCTCTGGCAGACGTAAAGACTCCTGTAGAGCGAAAAGTCGAATTTGAATTCAAGGGAAAGCGGTGGTGCGTTGTAGTGAGGCTCAGTGAAGATGAGGCTCATGAAGATTGGCTTTCGTTGGAAGCCGACGAAGTCCAAAGCGATGGTGACCTAAGAACGCTGACGATAACGATGTCTCTGTTGCATCCTTTCATGGATAGGTTTTCAGGTGAGAAAAAAGAAGATATTGAGCCGTTTTTGCGGATCGCTGCAGCTTTAGGCGTAGCAGAATACCAGGCAGAAATCGCGGGCATCGATGCGGGGATGGTTCGTGGGCATCTCAATACCATACTACGTGAGGCGTTTGCTTCACCATGAGTTCTAAAGAATCGGGAACCGTCAAGGTTATAACGGGCGACAAGACAGGTTCAGCGCCCAACTGGGACCCTGCCCCAGGCAAAGAGTTTGAGGGAGTGATTGAGCGCACCTTCAAAGACACGAGGAGCACTGAGGCGCTGGTCGTTAAAGAAGAGGCGATTGCGACCCTCGGACGTTGTCTGTCTCCAGACGATCGAGAAAAGCAGGAGACCGGGCTTGTAATTGGCTATGTCCAAAGCGGTAAGACCTTGTCGTTCACTGCGGTCGCAGCTCTTGCAAGAGACAATGGCTACCAACTGATCATCCTACTTGGGGGGACTATACTGAACCTGCTAGACCAGTCGGAAAACCGCCTCGAAAGAGATCTGAATGTACGGGGTAGATCCGATTGGAAACTGTTCACGAACGAAGATCTCAAGAGTTCAGCGAGTTGTCAGAGAATCCAAAAAGACTTAGAGGCGTGGACCGACTCTAGAGGTTTCGGAGGGAGAAGCACTGTTGTTATTACGGTTCTGAAGAATGGTAAAGGTCTTGACCGTCTATCTGACTTGATGGAAAAGTTTGCAGGTGCGGGGGTCCTGGAAGAAACGAGTGTCTTGATTATTGATGATGAGGCCGATCAGGCAGGACTCAACATCAAAGTTAGAAGGGGGGGAGAGAGCCCTACTTACAGCCGGATCTTAAGACTTCGAGACTCATTCCCTCAGCATACCTATCTTCAATACACGGCGACTGCCCAGGCCATTCTTTTGATGTCGCTGTTTGACTCCTTGTCGCCATCCTTTGCCCAGCTCCTGACCCCAGGTCCAGCGTACAGGGGTGGCAAGCAGTTCCATAAGCCAGGTAGCGAGTTGATACGCGTGATCCCTGAATCGGAATTGGAGCAAATCAAGGATGAGTCCGCGTCGCCTCCGGATAGCTTAGTTGAAGCTTTCCAGACCTTCGTTGTAATATCGGCGATCTCCGCTGTGGAGTCAGAGCGAGAAGGAGAAAACAGTTCTGGCCACATCGAGCAACGGTCCATGCTCGTTCATCCGCACATGAAAACGCGCTTCCATGAAATGGCCCACGAGCAAATCACCGCATTGCGCGATAAGTGGATGAAGTACTTGAAGCGTCCGGAGCATAACCGGTTTCGTGCAGAGTTGGTTGATGCGTTCAAGCGTCGATACGATGATCTAAAGAGGACCAGCACTTCGGATCAATTTCCCAGTTGGGAAGAGCTTGTCGACCGGGCATTACCTTGGGCGTTGAGCGAAATTTCTGTGCACGAAATCAATAGGCGTCGGGGAAATGCGTCTCCCGGCCAGATCAAGTGGGAGCACGAGCGGTTTACAGTTCTGGTCGGAGCTCAAAAGCTTGAGCGAGGCTACACAGTAGAAGGTCTGGCAGTGACGTATATGCCTCGCGGAAGAGGGGGCGGGAATGTTGATACGATTCAGCAGCGCGCACGTTGGTTCGGTTATAAGGAAGACTTTTTCGGTCTATGCCGGGTTTATCTTGCAGAGGACCTAAAGGACGTGTACGAGCGCTACATCGTCCATGAAGAACAAATGCGTGCCTCGCTAGAGAGTGCGGCGGAGCAGGGGTCTAGCATCAGAGAGTGGCGGCGTGAGTTTCTCTTGGACCGAAGACTGCGACCAACCCGGTCTAGTGTGATTGGCAGGCGGACGGTTCAAGGCCATGGAAGTGGGTGGTTTTCAATGAAGAAACTTCCCAGGCAGGAGGCCAACGAAAATAACCGAAGAGTAAGGAAGAGCTTGCTCGACGAGGTTCTTTCAGGTCAATCAACTGAAGAACATGATCATAAGGTCCGAACAAAAGTGCCTCTAGCTGAGCTAATGGAGAGGCTGGTGGAATGGGAGGTGACTAGTTCACTCGACTCGATTCAATTGGCCGGTATACGATTCCAGCTCCTGGCTTATCGCGACCGTGACGTAGCAGCCACAGCCGATGTCTGGGTAATGCGGCCCGGTGCAAAAGAGGGCGGCCAAGTGAGGACGTACCGCCCGAATCACCCAGGAGCAATAGAAGTTTTCCAGGGCCGAGACCCAGTTCGTCGCTACCCTGGTGACCGAAATGTCATCGACAAGAATCATGTTGCCATTCAACTGTATTCGGTGCATGTGAAGGATTATGCCGGGGAGACGGTGGAGAAAGATGTGCCCTACCTGGCAGTCTATATCCCAGATGAAGTTTCGGAGGACTGGATAGCTGAGTCGCCTGTGGAAGAGGAATACATGTGACTCGAAGTGCAGATGATTTATGGAATCAGTTCTCTGGGCTCAGTTTGCCTGACTCATTGTCGGCGGCTACCTACTCTGTTGGCCCTGCAACTGAAGCATACCGAATCGGAAAGAATGCTAATGGGCTAGCGTGCCTTTTGGTGAAGTGCGCTTCTACCAAGGGGCTAGCCGTCCCTAATCTTCGGCATCTGCGGATTAGTGTGAATGCGTTGAGCACGGTCACGATGGGTGCAGTTGAGTTCGAGGAGACATTTACAATAGTAGAGCCGCGGGACGTGGATCCTTCGTTGAATCACTTCTTAGTGGGCTCATTCCATAGTGTCATGGTAGCCGCTGGCCCCGACCCGACGGTCAGTGACCTCCAAAAACTCCTGTCTCAAATAGCGGCGCTCTTTCGGGGATTCGCTTCTGATGGGAGAGCGACAGCACAGGGCCTTTGGGCCGAACTATTAATTTTGTCGTGTGCCCTAGACCCCTATCAAGCTGCAAAGGCCTGGCACAGAGAATTCGATCAGCGTTGGGATTTCTCTGCTGACGCGCAGCGCGTTGAAGTGAAGAGTACCACTATGTCAAAGCGCGCACACCAATTCTCGCTCGAGCAGGTTTGTCCACCGGACGGTGTGTATGTTTGTTCGGTTTTAGTGACCAAAGGCGGAGCCTTGTCGATAGAGGCGCTGGTTGACCGGATCCGACAAAGACTTTCGGGCGACTCCGACCTGATCGCTCGCGTTGAAGAAACGATTGCTCATGCATTGGGTTCAGATGCAGCTGACATTCTCGGACTCGAGTTTGACGAACTGACTGCTCTCAAATCTGTTCGATTCTACCGCGCAGAAGGCATCCCTAAGCCGAGGTGCGAACAGGATCCTGGCGTCAAGAGAGTCAAGTTCGCCAGTGATCTGGAATTCTCAGTCTGGTTGAGCCGCGATGAGATAGATGACGAAGGGGGGCTGGTGCATAATTTAGCTTCTGGTTGTGATTCAGCTGCGAGCTAGCGGGCGCTCGGGATGACACGGAGAGGGAGGTCGGTCACGTGCGCGAGCAGTGTCTTCACTCCGGGTGCTAATTTCATGATCAGCCTTTGTCCTGGGTTGTCCCTAGGTGCCGAAATCGATAGTTGCTTGGCTTCTGAGTGTGCCTCCGGAACCCAACCAGCATTGAAAAATCTCCGAAACCAGTTCGCAGTTCACGGCGTTTCCAAACGCACGGAATGCTTCTTCTCTACCAGATGGATTCGACCACGTCGGCGGAAACCCTTGTAGTTGAAGTGCTTCGCTGCGAAGCAGGTGTCTTCCGGCTGCCCCTATTACCCTTCCCTCGTTGGGCTCGTCTTTACTTAGAATCGGCACAACTGGTATCTGTGTTGTGGTCATTGCAACGAGAGCCGGAATGTGTTGAAATCGCTTTACTCTTAGTCCGGAAGGGCGAAACTGAAGCACGTGGCTCCACAGCTCTAGTTCATCCCCTTTGCAGTTCCACTCCAGTTTTTGGTTAGATGCCGCAGGGATTTGCTCGAATAGATCGTCTAGCCATCCGCGGAGAGCCAGTGGGTCCAAGCGCGACCACATACGGATAGCCCATTCTCGGTTTTGTTGGATGAATCGCTGTTTCCAGTTCGGCCACTTTTCTCTCTTCGAAGCATAGGCAGGCCAAGAATTGGCCCATGCTAGTACTGATTTGTTGCTTAGGTTTTGGTCACTCAAGAATGCTCTGTCTCGGCCTGGCCCATGCTTGAGAAGGTCGACTGTCGAGTTGGTCTCACTTTCCAGGCGCGAAGCAGTCTCGTCAATTATTTTAGCACGCAGCTTGGACAACTCCGATGGTTTATCGACCAGGTCTCTCGGATTCGTATATGGGGGATACCAGTGAAACGGGTCTAGTTCGTAGCCCCATATTGGGAAGGAGGGCATCGACGTCCTCCATTTCGGTTCGTTTCCTCGGGCATCATCCTCTGCGAGCATCTCTAAGAGAAGGTTCCAGTGGTTGATGACCTTGACTCGGTCGGACGGGATCTGGGCTCGATGCAGTGCCTCAGGGCTCTCGCCTTTCCACGCCTCAGTCACGATTCGTGATAGTTCCTTCGCTGCCTTTAGATCTGCTTTCTTCTGTTCATCGACTGTCTTCGGTCGTTGAGGGAAGGGTACCCGGTCATGAAGTCTCGGCAGCCACTCGATACCTCGCTGCTGCGCAACAATGAAAAACCTCTCACGATGGTGGGGGAGTCCGAGATGATGAGGTGATAGCAGTCCTGTCGCTTGCGAGTCACTGGTTACATGCTCGGTCGCAACCCACTCATAGTTGAGTAGGGAGAGGGTTTCCTTTACAGTCCGCCACGTGTGTCCGCCGTCGTGTCGTTCGAAATTTCCTACGTTCTCGAGAAGGACCAGGCTTGGTCGACGTTCCTCGAGTATCATAGTGATGAGGTGAAAGACTGTGCCCCGCATGTCGGAGAACCCCAGCTGGCTGCCCGATTTTGAAAACGGTTGGCAGGGGAACCCGGCACACAGCAAGTCATGCTCGGGAACGACGAAATCGTTCGGGCCCGAGGCGTCTGGCCACAGTCGTAAGCCGGTTTGGTCGTCGTTAATCAGTGCTTCGATATCTCCATGCACTTGGATGAGTTCGTCGTCTGCTCCATAGATGCCGGCTGCGTCCTGAAGTTCGGGGCTCCTTAGCGATTTGACGAGTTTTTGGACTCGATTGACGGGAAAATTGGATCGGTAGGTTGGTCTCAGCGCTGGAAAGTTATCGAGGTAAAGGCTCCTCAGGCTGAGATCTAGTTCTGCGGCGAGCACGCACTCGAAATGCCAAGGACCTTCACCTGCTTCATTGAGTGCCAATTCAGCAAGTTCAGCGCCGCGGTGGAATCCACCGAGTCCGGCGCAGAGGTCTATCATGCGGATCTGCGTTCTCTTTTGCGTCACGACTTCGGTTTTGTCATCGATCAAAGCGCCTCTCGAGCTATTCCGTCATGAACAATAATATGACATGGGACACGAAAATGTCTGCTTCCTGCGGCCTGCTCTCCTCTAGGGTCAGTGTTTTTAACTCCAAAAAAACAAGAAAGCATATAGAAAATAAGAAAAACTATATAAAGTGCAGCAATGGCGGGGACATAAATATTACAGAAAACTATGTTTCACAAGAACTTAGAAGGAAAAGCGTCTTTTGGCACAGGAGTTGCATATGGTGTGAAAGGTAAACAAGAAAAATTGTTGCAAGGGGGTCGCGCCGGTAGCCTCCTCCTCTCCTACGGCGAGACTTAAACGACCACATTTGAATTAACGCGCTCAGTGTGAGCGGGGTGCCCCTGTGGCAATGCCGATTTGAGCTAAGGAAGCAGAAATCTTGATAGGTCAGTTTCGTGGTACTGAATTTCCTGGTCGCTACCGTGTTGGGCGAGTCAGCAGCGGCGTCGGCGAGCTTGCGGGGTCATCGAGTGGACTTGAGCGAAGACTGCTCGAGCTACCTAATATGGATCGTCATCCTCTGGATTCTGGAGCGGATTGTGGTTGTGCACTTTGCGGCGGCCTAACACTAGAGGAACAGAAGGAGGCCAATAAGCTCTGGGATGCCAGCCGTCGGTCCGATAGGGAGATGGAGTCTCTCTGGGGGATCCTTTGAGAGGGGCGTTAGTCAAGCCCGAGTGGTTTGGTGATTACAGGTCTATGACTGCGCGCGGCATCGCCACTGATGTTGGAGCTTTGCTCAATGTGGCACTGGGCTACAGCGATGCAGCGTCCCTCTATGCTCTTGCCCGGGCGAGAACGTCGTGGCAGGAAGCGCGCACTAAAGCGACAGTCAGTACCAGCGCTCATGCCGTAAGGTTGATTGTTGCCGGCGTCGTTGATGGCCCGCTGCCATACTTTGCGCTCGACCCTCTTCTTGTCGGAGAGACCGATGCTGCTCTCGCTGCTCATGTCACTCGGGCATCCGTCGCTATCCATCCTCAACGAATTAAGGATCGCCGGCCCGAGGAGTTCGAGGGAGTAGATAGTATTGTCAGCATGCTACATAGTGGCTTATTGGCTTGTCCGGCCGGAGCCGTGTCGGGTTTACTGAGTCTTGGTGATCCGCGCGTAGTTTCCCGTGTGCGGGGTGTTTTGGAAGCACTTCCAGATGAGGGTTTGATCGTTCTCCATGCCGGACTTGAAGGTGGACTCGTTAAGGCCGTTATCGAACTCTTCCTCGATTGGGTGGATGAGGCTCATACCCCGACGAGAGCGGAGTTGATATGTCGGTCACTTTTGGATTGGGTCACGACGGACCCAGCTGGGGGAGTCGCAGTAGCACGGTGTCGCCTCCCTGACGAGAATGAGCCTCTGAGTGTCGAGCGCATCAATTCTTGGTCGCAGATGGATTATGCACAGATCGTCGGTGCGCGCTTGGCTTCCCTAATAGAGACAAAGCCAGATGTTGCCTCTCTCGGAGAACTTGCTGAACGCTGGGACCTAAATCGTCCGGTCTTAGCTGGTTCTAGTGGGGATCCCGATAAACCGACGAAACGTCAATAGCTTTTCTTTGCGCTGCTAAGCCATGTGGTCCTAGTGAGAGATTCTCCTCTCTCGATCCTAAGAGCTTGGCTGATCTGACCTCCCAGTCGCTGAGCAGATGCTTCTTAAGTCTACTTTTCGTAGGTGATCCAATGATCGTACTTATGGAGCCAGGACGTGAAGGTCTGGTAATTCCTGAAACCGGTAAGGCTGGAAGCGGCGTTTTTTCTTCCCCCACTTTCTTGGAGCGCCCGGTCGAAGTAGTGGCCGACGACTTCTCCGAGAACTTCACGTATGTCGAACTCGTCTGTGAAGGGTCGACCGAGGATACTGTCTTCGCTAACGCTTTCTAGGTCGTGGAGTTCGGTCTGCACATCTTCACGCCGAATCATTAGGTCAGTCGTCCATGTAGCCGCGCGCATCAAGGCGTTATGCAGTTCCCTCACGTTGCCAGGCCATCTCTGACGTATAAGCAGGTTGCGAGCGCCCGGCGCCAGCTCCTTTGGACCAAGAAAATGAGGCTGGCCTGTTAATTCGGTGTTGATTTGCTTGAGTAGATGGTCGATTAGTGCCCCTAGGTCTCCTTCTCTCTCTCTGATGGGAGGAAGTCGGAGTATCAGAACGGCAAGCCTGTGAAAAAGGTCCTTCCTAAAATTTCCTTCCCTCACTTCTCTGACTAGGTCACGATTTGTTGCCGCAACGATTCTGACGTCAACGGAGATATCCTGGTCTCCTCCAACGCGTCTGATGACACCCTCCTGTAGGGCCCTGAGGATGATGACTTGCAGGTTCAACGGAAGTTCACCGATCTCATCTAGAAAAAGCGTTCCTGACTGGGCTTGCTCGAAGAAGCCCGACTTTGCCTTGTCAGCACCAGTAAATGCTCCCTTCTCGTGCCCGAAGAGAAGGCTTTCGGCCAAGTGCTCAGGAAGTGCTCCGCAGTTTACTGCGACGAACGCTTCTTTGGCCCGACGGCTTTCCGAGTGGATGGCTCTTGCAAACAGTTCTTTCCCTGTGCCGGATTCTCCTTGAATCAGGACAGGATAATTGAAGGATGCAGCGACCCGAGCTCGTAGCTTCGCCGTTTTCATGGGCGGACTTTCCCCTACGATGTCCCTCAGAGCAGGACTAGCAGGTGCCTCGAAGGCGAACGCTCGCTCGAGCTTCCGTCCGGCCTTTTCCACCATCGGGATGAATTCGGCTGAGATATCAAAAGGGATCGAAACCGTTTGCACTCCTGCTTCTTTAGACGACTGGATTAGCTCTGCAGAGAACCGAGTCTTGGTTAGCAATGCCCAAATCGCATGCATTTGTGGGGTCCCTGGGCTGACATGCACAGAAAGGTCAACGTCAGGTCCGAACTCATCCTCGATATAGGCCATCGCGCCGACTACCGCATGGTGGATTGCGATGTAGTCCGTAGGGTTGCTTAGGTTGACGTGTCGAAGGTGCAGGGGAGGCGCATTGCGCTCATCCAGAAATGCTTTGTAGGTCTTTTCTCGTTTAGGTGGGTAGTTTGAGAGAACCACCAGCGCATCGAAGTCGCGGCTGTCCAGTACGCTAGCCGTCGGACCTGGTGGTCGGGCTTCTGGGTCACCCTCTGGCACGATCAGGTCGTTGTGCCCCAGCCACGTCATCAGAATTTGCATGTCGAATTACACAATAAAAATTGTTATGACACAAAAATCATAGTAATAACGACTAGTCAAGGCTAGTCGCGTGACGCACGATAAAACACAGAATAATAATGAATGTAAAGGGCAAAGTCTGAAATCATGTTAGAGAGAGAGTGCCTGGCACGGTGTTTGCTGTATAAGTAAGAAAAATTACACGGCACCCAAGCTTAGCATGAGAAGAATCCGGAGGATGATTGCACCTAGGACACCGACTCATCATTCTCAATCTGGCTCACACTTTCACCGGCCTTATCCTTCAATCATGAGAATGGAACGATGCTAACTCGTCTCACTATCCAAAACTTCAAGGCGCACCGTGACCTTGAGGTGGATTTGGCGCCTTTGACATTGATTGTCGGCGTCAATAATTCGGGTAAAAGCTCACTCTTAGAAGCGATTGTGGCGGTGGCGCGAGGGTACACGACAGACAAGAGTTCTGTCCTCCTGCATCAGATGAAAAATTCTCAGTCCAAGATCGGAGTTACCGTTACTACTACGGACGGAATATCAACGGAAATCATTCGAGATTTCGCGCAGCGCCGCCTCAGTGTTCCATGGACTTACAGGGCTTACCAGGAATCAACCCCCGGGGACATCCTGACCCTCAAGAGTTCGGCACGTCACCATGGCCTCCCCGGCAAGTTCAGTGCAATTCTAGACCCCCACGACTTGCCCGACTCATATCAATTACCACGATACCAGGCCCTGCGGTGCGTGGTTTTGATATTGAAGGAGCTACTCGAGCAGTGCCCCGTGGATCCCGATGAGATCCTTAAGATCGATGAACAGCCTGCAACGCGACGATACAATCAGCTGATGGAGATGGGTTTTGTGGGTGTTGAGATTGCCGACGGAGTGATCGTTGATGGCGCAAAGAGGATCGCGGCTATGCGGCGCCAATCCCATCGAAAGCGACAAGCAGAAGAATATCTTTTTCGTTCTTGGGCCAAGCAGGAGGATCAGGAACTGGAAGCATGGGATAAAGAGATGAGACTTCAGATTCAACAGGCCGAGGATAGACTCAGAAGTTTCCGAAACAAGGCCGCGCACTCCGACAAGGACACCAGTCGTTGGAAGAGAGAACATCGAGATCTGCAAAAACAATTGCGTATGAGGGAGTCGGAGTTCCAAAGAAAGCTATTGAGGGATCGCGGCAGTGTCTTCGAATCTGCGACAAAAGAACACGCAGAGGTATTGATAACAGCTCTGAAGAGGTACCGCCAAGAAGATGCTCGCAAGTGCGATGACCTTCTCATGGCAATCCAAGAATCGGAATCATGGATTGAACTTGGTGAGCTCAGGCGGATGGTAGAGGAAATAGGTCTGACGCTTCCGAAATATGAGGAGATAACTAGGGGGCTTTGGAATGTGCCTGGCACTAAAAAACCCTTTTTGGAACGCCGTTTTGTGCACACCCTGAGAGGGGTGAGACAAGTACGCCTCGAGCCATTCGAAAAAAGGTTTTTTGGTCTCGAAGACGACAGGCCCAGCGGGAAACAACTCAAACTGTTGTCTAGGGAGTTAGACAATTGGGGATTACCGAACGCTGACGTGAGGATGAAAGACGAGGACGAATTAGGAAATTCAGAGTTGATTATTGAGACGGACAACGTGCAACACAATCTGGCAGATTTGGGACGGGGCGCGCGGAGAATGATCCCGTTGTTTTTTTCAGCTGGGACGAGCGGTTCTGTTAACCTGGTGGAGGAGCCAGAAGCACATTTACACCAGAAGGCTCAGGCCGAATTAGGTGACCTCTTTCTCCGGCAGCGGGAGGGTCCCGGGTCAGACACTCAGTGGCTGATTGAAACCCACAGTCCTCACCTGATTTTCAGAATTCTTCGTCGGATCCGCGAAACTAAAAATGAGACTTTGCCGGCAAAAAAACCCCGAGCGGTAAGTTCAGACATTACGATCCTGTGCCTTGAGCCGACCGCAGGTAAGGGACCTACGGTGCGAAAACTGAGGATCAGCGACGACGGACAGCTACTCGATCCGCTTCCGCCAGACTTTTTTGAAACAAGTCTATCGGATCGGGGCATGGGTTGGCCTTCCGAATGAGACCTGTTTTTGCTGAGATAGCTTTGACGAGAGACGTGTTCGATTGGAAAGATCTTCGTCCATCTCAACAGGGTATCCGAGCCCGACAGCTCTTTGACTTAATTCGGATAGTGCGTAACGAAGCGATTCTTGGCATGCCCGAGGGATACCAGTGGTACTCAGAGGTCGAGAAGCTGATTCAGGCGAACCAGGCTGAAGAGATGGATCCGGAAGTCATTAAGTACTGTCAAAGGTTGCTTCCCGAGTTGGAGAGGGTTTCTTGGCTGATGCGGCCCAGAGCCGCCCCCGGACCAGTGCCAGTGGTGGATTGGGCGAAGACGATTCAAGCGTTAACGGAGCAACGGCCCTTTACGGGAGCGTGGGGCACCACAGAAGAGGCCGAAAAGTTCAAGCCTCATATCAAAGACTTGTACGATCAGGCTCCTGACGACGTGCAGGCAACAAAGCAAGAGTTCGACCTAAACTCGGTCGACCCTTATGCTCCTGCGGCCACGTTTTTGTCAACGAGCGATGTCTTGAGGGTGATCGATAAGTACCTAATTAAGCAAATAGAAAAGGAAAGGAACAACGATCTAAATAGGCGAGCACTTAAGAACTTGGGTATGCATGCGCTTGCAACACGCAGTGTCCATAAGAAACTGAGCGCGGTCGATTTCCATGGCTTCGTCTATGAGGAGAACGACCCCCGCCCCTCAGCAAAGAATTTCATGCCGGGCTTTAAGCGTGTCCTTACGGATTCAAAGAAGTTTAGAAGCCTCAATAAAAAACTCAGGGAGCCGTTCCATCATACAGAGGCTGTTATAAAGGTTCGGTTGTGGCGCAATAAAGCCAACAAAAACCTACCGTCGGATGGGATTTTTGACCGATTTCACATGCATTCTCGATATGTGCTCGGAAGCTATTTAGGAATAGGCCTGCCGGACGGTACGGATAATGTTGATGGCGGTCATAACATGTTTCCGCTCTCTCCTGGTAAGGTAGCCGAGCACTTGATGCGCGTTAGTGACGCTTCCGATCGCCTTGAGAGAGTGATGGAGTGGGAAATAAACTCCAGCAACGAGCCTGTAAATGGTTGGTGGCATGAAGATTTGAAGGATGAATTCCCTGACCTTTACTCCGGACTCTTCGCCTTAAAGAACGAATTCCCTGAGTTTTACTCCGGACTTTCAAGCGTAGCATGACGAACAGTGAAGTCCTTCTCTCGGTACTCCTCGTAGTCAGCATCCTGTCGCTGATTGCTGTGGCGTACCTGATCTTCAGACCGCCAACCGCCCTTTCTGAAAAGCTGAGAAGGGCTCTAGAGGAGGATCTCCGGAAAGGCCGAGAAGAGGCCGGTGCGGGTGCTCGTAGTCTTCGCGAAGAAGTAACCTCCAGCTTAGCATCCCTCGGCAAGAACTTGACCGAGTCAGCCAAATCCCAGCAGGAACAATTGACAGGGCTCGCTGATTCAAATGCCAAGGCGCTCGATCGAGTTAGGACAACCGTGGATGAGCGCGTTAAGGAACTCCAGCAGGAGAACGTCAAGAAGCTGGAGGAGATGAGGAAAACCGTTGACGAAAAGCTCCAGAGTACCTTAGAAACCAGGCTCGGTGAGGCGTTCAAGATGGTTAGCACTCAACTGGAGACGGTCTCGAAGGGCTTGGGGGAGATGAAGAGCTTGGCGCAGGATGTGGGACAGCTCCAGCAAGTCCTGACGAACGTGAAGACTCGGGGCACGTTCGCCGAAGTGCAGTTAGGTTCGATTCTAGAAGAGTTTCTGGCACCGGGGCAGTTCGACGAGAATATCGCCACGAAAAAGGGTTCGAACGCGCGCGTCGAGTATGCGGTCCGGTTCCCGGGTCCCTCTGAGGACTCGCACGTGTGGTTCCCCATCGATGCAAAGTTTCCTCTGGAGGACTATCAGAGGCTTCAAGAAGCAGCAGCTCGCGGGGATGTTAAGGCGGCGAAACAGGCTGCTGACGCACTTGCTTCAAGACTAAAAGCAGAAGCGAAAAAGATTAAAGACAAGTATTTGGATCCACCGAATACAACAGAATTCGCGATGATGTATCTGGCGACCGAGGGGCTCTACGCTGAAGCTCTTCGTCAGCCAGGACTCGCGGAGACTATTCGAGCCGAGTCTCGCGTGGTGATCGCAGGCCCTACCAATACTGCGGCGATGCTCTCGAGCTTTAGAATGGGTTTCAAAACTTTAGCCATTGAAAAGCGATCTTCAGAAGTTTGGGAAGTCTTGAGTGCGGTGAAGACCGAATTCGGGAAGTTTGGGGAGGTGCTGCAACGCTTGGAGAAGCAGTTGGGCACGGCGAGCAACACGATAAAACAGGCAAAAACCCGGACGAACGTAATGTCCAAAAAGCTCGCTGGGGTCGAGAAGATGCCAGAGACCGAGTCGTCACGACTTCTGAGCGGCTCTCTCGGCGACGATTTGGGAATCGACGACGATGAAGAGGAAGAGTTCGAGGTAGATGAGTTCTAGGTCGCCTCTAGCGTAAGTCATCCACCGCGAACACCCATACCGTGCCACTTCGGGGAACGTACGTGAACGTGCCTCTTACTCTATCGACACGACGAGTCATACTGGCCGGGTCTACTCCCCATCCAGACTGTACCGCTACGTACTGGACTCCGTCGATGGCGTACGTGACCGGTACACCCATAACGCCTGAGCTGAGCCGCTGGTTCCATAGCTCCTCTCCGGTTCGTGCATCAAACGCTCGGAAATAGCGGTCAGGAGATCCACCCTGGAAGACGAGATCTCCTGCGGTAGTGAGCACGGATCCCCAGTTGAGATCGGGGAAGTCCACCTGCCACACTAACTCTTCCGCATCTAGGTCCCATGCTTGGAGCTCGCCTATATGGTCCGCTCCTTCGCGCAACGTCATATCGGAATCGGCACCAGTGAAGCCTCGGCCTGGGACATACTCGACCTCTAGCCCTTCGATCGTCCCGCAATGGTTGTTGTTTGCTGGGATGTAGAGCAGGCGTGTGCCTGGGTTATAGGCGGCCGCGGGCCAGTCTTTCCCACCCCAGAGCGAAGGACAGAAATCTGTGATCTGGCCTGTGGTGGGTGTACGTGCTGGATCATAGCTCGGACGTCCTGTGTCAGGATCGATTGCTGTGAACACGTCCTGATACACGTATTCCG
>MDTA01174345.1_pt1 | contig 14373 bp, 16 predicted proteins | sample 811151 | NCBI WGS metagenome assembly MDTA01 (sample SAMN05326648, study PRJNA326480) | marine metagenome | isolation source: seawater | place: Indian Ocean: South | collected 2010 | reverse complement strand
CCATTCCAATTGGGATAAATGAAGTTGCTGTCATTATGATTTCCTTTTTATTTAATTAATGATGTACATGAATTGCCATACCAATAAATACAGCAGTAAGTAGTGTAAAAACATATGCTTGAACTAGTACGACAATGATTTCTAAAGCTGAAATAGCAGCCGCCATTGGAACTGATATGATTGAAACCCCAATCCCAGCAGCTGCACCAAAATTATTTCCAAAAATGACCATTAGAGATAAAAGTGCAAGTAAAGCAATATGACCTCCTGTCATATTCGCGGCCAAACGCATGGTGAGTGCAAATGGTTTTACAATTAGGCCCATCAATTCAATTGGTATTAAAATGATATATACTGGCCAAGGAAGACCATGTGGAACAAGATTTTTCCAATGTTGAATAAATCCATGTGCCATAATTCCTGCAGCCATTATCAAAAAGAATGTGATAGTTGCTAACGCTCCAGTAACATTAAAATTACCAGTTGCCGTGGCCCCTCCATGCAATAAATGATTAATAAAATTATGATTATCAGAATATGGGACACCCAATATAAATCTATTGATTGCGCCTAAAAAATCAAAGACAGGTACCATGCCTATGCCATTTGCAAATAGAATAAAGAAAAAGAAAGTGAGAATAATTGGAGACCATATCATGACCCATTTTTCTCCTACATTTGGCTTTACAATTGAATCTCGAATGTATTGAACAATGGCTTCTAGAGCATTCATCCAACCTTTAGGAACTTGATCACCTCTGTTTAAAAAAGACCTGACAGGAACTATAACTGCAAACCCAACGATAAATGCCACCAACCATAGCATGAATACATGTTTGGAGATACTTAAATCAATCCCAAAATGGTTATAAATTGTCTGTAATATGGGGTAATCAGCTTTATCCCATATGTGATGACCAGGCGTGGTGTTTGAAACATGTCCCATAATGTGTGCTGCAACACGCTCTTGAACACTTCCAGAGGATTGGTTTACTGCTGCTGTAACCATTACACTATTTCTTTATTTTAGGCCTTATATATAATTGTGAAATATGTTTGATAATAATGGCTTCCATTACATGAAGTACCATAAAAAAGCCAGCTAAGCTACAAACAAAAGGAATTGGTTGAAAAGTATAATGTTTAATTATAAACAAAATAATTATACCATAATAAACCATTTTAGCAATGAATCCTTTTGCAATCATTTTAGTTAAAACCATTGGACCTTTCTTTTGAGCATGTAAAATACTATACATACTAAAAATGCTTGCAAATGATGGCAATAGCCACCCAAAAAATATTTCTATTCGATATTCAGGTATCAAAAATACAATAAGAACCATAAAAAAAAATGTTCCGACTACACGCTTAATGAACTCATTCATTATTTATCGAGTTTATTGTTTTAAAGAGATGATAAAAGCCAATGACAATACCAATAACAATTCCAATGATAACTCCTATTGGATATGTTTCTCTAAGTTTATCTATATACCATCCTAGGTATGTAAAAAGTAGGATTGAGGCTATCAAGCCATAAGATGCTGAAGCAGCAGGCCCTGATTGTTTAATAATTTTTTGAAAAGAGGATAAGGATTGAGATAAGTCAAAATTTCTATCTTTTTGATTTTGATTCATTTAAATAGCTAAGAGTCATTTTTAATCTCAATGATGTCGCATTTACCTTGAAATTGCGCACCATCTTCAATTAGTATTTTCTTATATATTATATCACCTTTCAAGATGCATTTACTACCTAAAATCACCTGCCCACTTGCTTGAATATTGCCATTGACCTCTCCTCCTACTCTTATATCACTCCCAGTAATACTTCCATTTACAACTGCATTCATAGCAATTCGTACAGGTCCTTTGCAATCTATATCACCATTTACTTTGCCATAAATTATAATACCCTCGTTAAGTTTAATTGGGCCTTCAATGAGTGCGTCTGAACCAATCATTGTATGCACATTAGTAAAATTAATCTTGCTCATTGAACTGATATAAGATTGAGTGAATCATATTCTGGAAAATAGATTATAGGATCAAGTGGTGTAAACTCTCGCCAAACTTCAAAATGCAAGTGCGGCCCTGTTGATATTCCTGTACTACCTACTAATCCAATAACTTCACCACGCTTAACAATATCTGATTGTTTTTTAAAATTCTGTTTATTGTGCCCATAATGTGTAAAATAATCATCACCATGATATAGTATAATCATATTGCCAAATTCATATGTCCATCCAGAAAAAACCACTACTCCAGTAGCGGATGCTCGTATAGATTCTCCTTCTCTTGCTACAATATCAATACCATTATGCGCTTTTTTTATGAACAAACCTGGATTTTCAGATATTTGACTTACAAAACCATCTACAGGCGCTAAAGAAGGGATGTTTTCAATATAAGAAATATTGCTTCCAAATAAATTCAAATTTTCAGATAAAGAATCAATTTTATTTCCATCATCATATATCCCTATAGAAGAACCCAAAGAAGAACGTATCATTTCGTCCATTTGTTTTATTCTTTCTAAATTTCTTGTCAATTCTAGGACTGTACTGCGCTCAGAAACAAACTGAGCATGCTGATCTTTGATTATCCGATAATTGGATATTTGAGGTATGTAGTATATCATAGTACTAATTCCACCAAAAAATATAAATAATACAATCAATACAAATAACTTAAAATAAAATTTGGATATATGATAGGCTTGGGTGCTATCTTCGTTATTAGGAATAAACAAAACTGTGTATTTATCTATTTTCATATTCTACCTAAGAAATAGAATTTATTAGATCAATAATCCGCTCAAGGTCATCATCTGAAAAATAAAATATCTCTATTCTACCTTCATTTTTTCCAGCATTTAATTTTACTTTAGTACCGAGAATTTCAATTAACTGATTTTCTAATGCTTTTACCTGAGGAGAATATGATTTCAATATATTTTTTTTCTTTTTTGTATTCTTTGCTGAATTTTTTATCATAGCCTCTGTCGCACGAACACTTAAATCATTTTTTATTATAATTTTCCAAATTTTTATCATTCTGGTAACTGTCTTTGCCTGTAAAATGGCACGTGCATGGCCTGCCGATATTTTACCTTTTTTAAGACTTTTTCTAATCTCAGACGGCAATTTCAATAATCTTAATGCATTTGAAATAGTGACTCTTTTTTTACCAACAGATTTTGATATTTTTTCATGTGACATGCCAAACTCAGTATTTAATATTGCATAGGCCTCTGCTTCTTCTAATGCATTTAAATCCTGCCTCTGAATATTCTCTATAAGGGCAATCTCCATTATATCAGAGTGACTATGTACATCTATAATATAAGCTGGTATTGTTTTTTTCTTTGCTTGTTTTGAAGCCCTCCATCTTCTTTCACCTGCAATTAGTTGATATCCGGAATTAATTTTACGTACTGTTATTGGAGTGACCACACCCTTTTCACGAATCGATTCAGCTAGTTCTTCTAAAGCAACTAAATCAAATTCATGTCTAGGCTGACTGGGATTAGGTTTAATATCTTTTAATGGGATATCACTAATACTGGAGGGGGCTAAAGACTTTGTTTTCTTTGCCTCTTTCTTTTTCCGCTGTTCCTGAGGCCTTATTAATGCCTCGAGACCCTTACCTAGTCTATTAACCGACACGTTGTAAAATCTCCTCAGTTAAACTCATATAATTTTGTGCTCCTTTAGAATTTGCATCATATAATAGTGCTGGTTTTCCAAAACTAGGAGCTTCACTTAATCTTACATTGCGATGAATAAAAGTCTTAAACAATTTATCCTTAAAAAAACTATCAACTTCTTGAACAACTTGCTTTGATAAATTTAACCTGCTATCAAACATGGTCATTAAAATACCAATAATCTCTAGCCCTTTATTGAGGTGGCGCTGTACTAATCGTACAGTATTTAATAATTGTCCTAATCCTTCTAAAGCATAATATTCACATTGAATTGGTATAACCAATGCATCTGAAGCTGTTAGAGCATTAATTGTCAATAATCCTAATGAGGGCGGGCAATCAATAATAATAATATCATAATTTTTGTTTACAATACTTAGTGCTTTTTGCAATTGGTATTCTCTTGCCAAAATACTTACAAGCTCAATTTCAGCTCCCACAAGATCATTAGTAGAGGTTATAATATCTAAATGAGAAAACGAAGTTGATGTAATTACATTCTTAATTCCTACATCCTTAATTAATATATCATAGACGTTTCCATTCACTTCCTTGATTAATTCTGACAAACCAGTAGTAGCATTAGATTGAGGATCTAAATCAACAATTAAAGTTTTTACCTCTGTCACAGCTAAACTTAAAGCGACATTAACAGCTGAGGTCGTTTTACCAACGCCACCTTTTTGATTTGTGAATGCTAATATCTTTGACATTTAAATAATGATTAAATACTTAAGGGTAAAATTTATTATAGCTTTTTCAAATCCACTTATTAAAAGATAAAAAAAATAAAACCATAATAAATTCGTTAACTTTGGCTAATAAATTTTAAATCAATAAAATCTAATTCATGAGAGCATTAATCAAAAAACATGCAAAACGCGGGATTTGGATGGAAGAGGTTCCAGAGCCAAAATGCAATACAAATGAGGTTAAAATTAAAATTACGCATACATCCATATGTGGAACAGACTTACATATTTACCTCTGGGATGAATGGGCAAAAAGAACTCTTGATTTACCACTTATTATTGGACACGAATTTTGTGGGGTTATTGAAGAAACAGGACCTGGTGTATCCCATTATCAACCTGGACAAATAGTATCTGGCGAAGGGCACATTACATGCGGGATTTGCAGAAACTGCAGAGCTGGGAAAAGACATGTTTGCAATAAAGCAATAGGTATAGGCATACAAAAAGCAGGTGCCTTTGCAGAATACTTAGTAATGCCTGAATCAAATATCTGGCCTATTCATAATGATATATCAACGGATATAGCAGCATTTTTTGATCCTTTTGGAAATGCTATTCACAGTGCTCTATCTTACGATATGGTTGGCGAAGATGTTCTTATAACAGGTGCAGGTCCGATAGGACTAATGTCTGTTGCAATTTGCAATTTTGTCGGTGCTCGTAATATTGTTATAACTGATATAAATGATTATCGATTGAATTTAGCAAAATCAATGGGCGCGACTAAAGCAATAAATATAAACAAATATTCTATAAAAGAATTTTATGATGAATTAAATATGATTAATGGTTTTGATGTTGGTTTGGAAATGTCTGGCAATCCAAATGCCTTCAATAATATGCTTGACCATATGTACCATGGAGGAAATATCTCTCTTTTAGGTTTACTACCTAAATCAACAAAAATTAATTGGGACAATATTATATTCAAAGGGCTGAAAATCAAGGGAATCTATGGTAGGGAAATGTATGAGACATGGTACAAAATGACTCAAATGCTTAGAAGTGGATTAGATATTTCCAAAGTATTAACCCACAAGCTACCTATAAATGATTATAAAAATGCATTTGATATAATGGAATCTGGAAATTGTGGTAAAATAGTACTTGAATGGTAAATGAAAAATAAAAATAAATATTATAAGTCAATTATTCAAAACATCCAAAATGAAGGTCTTTACAAAGAAGAACGTATTATTTCTAGCCCACAAGATGTCAACATTCGTACAATAGAAAATAAACAAGTTCTTAACTTTTGTGCTAATAATTACCTAGGACTTTCAAATCACCCAAAAATTATTGAAGTAGCTAAGAAAGCTATGGACACTTATGGCTTTGGAATGGCATCAGTACGTTTCATATGCGGAACACAGAAACTACATAAAAAATTAGAAAAAAAAATATCTGAATTTTTTGGAACAGAGGATACGATTCTTTATACATCTTGCTTTGATGCAAATGGAGGCTTATTTGAGACTATACTTGGTGAAAAAGATAGTATAATTTCAGATTCTTTAAATCATGCTTCAATAATAGATGGTATACGATTATGTAAAGCAAAGCGATTTCGATATAGAAATAACGACATGGAAGACTTAGAACAAAAACTTAAAGATGCAAAATCTTCAAATTTAAAATTAATTGCTACAGATGGCGTCTTTTCTATGGATGGATATATTGCTAATCTTAAAAATATTGTTGGCCTTGCTGAAAAATATAATGCGATGGTCATGATTGATGATAGTCATGCAACAGGTTTCATAGGAGAAACAGGCCGCGGGTCAGCCGAATATCACAATGTAATGCATAAGATTGATATTTTTACCTCTACTCTTGGTAAGGCACTAGGAGGTGCTTCAGGAGGATTCACAACTGGAAGGAAAGATATTATTAATCTTTTACGACAAAGGTCCCGACCTTATTTATTTTCTAATACTGTAGCACCAGCAATCGTAGCTGCTGGAATAGAAGTATTTGACATGCTCTCTTCTACTACTGCCCTTAGAGATAGATTAGAACATAACACGCTGTATTTTAGAAAGAAAATGATTGAAGCAGGGTTTGATGTTTTAGAAGGCACACATCCAATTGTTCCAATTATGCTTTACGATGCGATTAAAGCACAAACTATGGCCAATGAAATGTTGAATAAAGGTATCTATGTTATTGGCTTTTATTTTCCTGTCGTACCAAAAGATAAAGCTAGAATACGTGTCCAAATATCTGCAGCCATGAATAAGTCACATTTAGATATAGCAATAGAATCATTTAAAACTGTAGGATCAAAAATGGGAATTTTACCAAATTAAATTAAAATTCTGTTTCCTTGCTACCAAAATAAACCCTAAAGTATATTCACCGACTTTTTTAGATAGTAAAACAATATTTAAATGCAAAAAAACTTAACACCTAGATATTTCATTATACTTTTAATATTTCTGTGGGCTATTTATTCTCTATTGCCTACATGGGAATATGAGAATATGTCAGAGGCTGATAAAGAGATGCTACTCCAAGCAGGTGAACTAGAGCAAATTGAATCCCGTATAATACGACAAGGCTTAGATTTAAAAGGCGGTATGTATATTGTTTTGGAAGTAGACATACCTACTCTTATGAAAAATAAAGCATCAATGAATGATGAAAGACTTGATAGTATAATTCAAAATTCTCAAGAAAATTCTACTAACCCAAATATCGACTTCTTCACTGCTTTTGAGGAAAATGTTATTAATGATGGAATAAAACTATCCCGTTATTATGAAAATTATGGTGCATCTTTAGAGAAAATATTAGATGCCCTAAAAGAAGAAACAGATGATGCAATAAATCGTGTGCTAGAAATACTCCAAAATAGAGTTGACCAATTTGGCGTATCTGAGCCTACAATACAAAAACAAGGTAAACATCGTATTGTTGTAGAACTAGCTGGAATTCAAGATTCCGAAAGAGCTAGGGCATTACTTCAAAGTACGGCACTACTTGAATTCTATCTAGTAAAAAACGTACCTATCACAAATGATATCATAGCTCAATTAGACAATGCTTTAAAAACTGATAAAGATTTAGGTAATACAATAGATAAAAAAGTCGAAAAAGAAAAAACATCTAGTGAGAGTGCGACTACCGTATCTGAACTTTTTGGTGAAAAGAAATCGACTGAAACTGATGATACATTAGGTATTGACCCAATTAATGGCATTTTCCAAGAAGCACCTTTTTCAGGCCTTTTGACAGCTCTTCCAGGTGATATGGCGATAGAAGAAAAAAATCTATATTCCTTTAAAAAGCTATTAGAAAAACAAGAGGTTCAAAGATTACTGAATAATGCAAATGGACAATTTCTTCTAAGTCAGGAGCCAGAATCTATTTCAGAAAATGCAGCAGAAAAATATTATCGTCTCTATTATCTTGAAAAAACACCAGAACTTTCCGGAGGGGTTGTTGATGAAGCAAAAGCAGATTTAGGATCTATGGGTGGAGGATCAGCTGGCCAACCAGTAGTTTCACTTACTATGGATGCTGACGGTGCAAAAGATTGGTCTAGAATTACGGGAGCTAATGTTGGGGAAAGAATTGCAATAGTCTTGGATAAAAAGGTTCATATGGCACCATCAATCAGAGAAAAAATTCCAGGAGGAAGGACACAAATAGAAGGATTTGGGAATATTAATGAAGCAAAAGATCTCGCAATAATTTTAAGAGCAGGTGCCTTACCTACTCCAGTAAACATAATTGAAGAACGCATTGTTGGCCCCAGCCTTGGAGCAGACTCTATTGCCCAAGGAACTCAAGCTGTTCTACTAGGGCTTTTATGTGTATTGATATTTATGTTAGTCTATTATAAAACAGCTGGGACGATTGCTGATTTTGCGCTTGTGTGGAATATTTTACTGGTCCTTGCAGTACTAGCATCATTGCAAGCCACTCTTACACTTCCTGGAATTGCAGGATTAATACTTACGGTAGGAATGTCTATTGATGCTAACGTAATCATATTTGAACGGATTAGAGAGGAACTTCGAAAAGGAAAAACGCCCAAAGCAGCTATAGATTCTGGATATGACCGCGCAATAACTACAATTATTGATGCAAATGTGACAACATTAATCGCATCACTAGTCCTATATCAATTTGGTACCGGACCAATCAAAGGTTTCGCAACAGTATTATTCTGGGGGATTCTTATAAGCATGTTTACAGCTGTGTATATCACCAGGACTATCTTTAGTACCTATGTATCTAGAAAAACTCTAACAAAACTAAGTATCTAATAATGAGAATCATAAAAGAAACACATTTAGATTTTATTAGTAAAACATTTTTGGCTGGCTGTTTTTCTGCCACTCTCTTGATTCTTGGTTTGGTATCAATTATCATGAATGGTGGTCCTAAGCTTTCTATCGATTTTAATGGTGGGACATTAGTTGCTGTTAATTTTACCAAACCCATTGATATTAATAAAATTCGTAATGGCTTAGAAGATTTAATGATTGACGGGCAAAATTTTGATTTTAGTAAAGCAGAAATAAAGCACTTTGGAGATGAATCAAATATCGCGATTCGATTACCTAGTATTAAAAATGAGCCTGAAAAATTATCTAATAAAGTAGCCCAAAAGCTAGGGTCTATATATCCAGAATTGATTCCTGAAAATAAAAATAATTTTATTTTATCAATTGAAAAAGTGGGTCCAAAAGTTGGCGCAGAACTGAGCGGTAAAGCATTGCTAGCAATTATAACTGCATTAGGATTTATCCTAATCTATGTATCTGTACGTTTTGAATTCAAATATGCGGTGGGAGCAATTGCGGCATTAACACATGATGTATTTATTACATTAGGAATTTTTTCTATCCTTGACTATGAAATATCCTTAGCTGTGATTGCAGCATTCTTAACAATTGTAGGTTATTCTCTAAACGATACTATAGTTATTTTTGATAGAGTTCGTGAGAACGTGAAGGTTCAAAAAAATTCTGATATACGATCAATTATCAATCAAAGCATCAATGAATCTCTAAGTAGAACAATTGTAACATCATTAACTACTTTTTTAGTAGTACTTATCTTATATCTTTTTGGAGGAGAAGTTATTAATACATTTTCTTTTGCAATGATAATAGGCGTCATAGTTGGAACATACTCTAGTATATTTGTTGCTAGTCCAGTTGTTATTAAAATGGATAATCAAAAATCATAATTCAAAATTTATTTCAAAATATCTAAAGCCCCTTTCAAAAGGGGCTTTACTATATGAAGACCAAAGTTGTTTTAAGCTATATTTTTCTATGCATTATCTGGGGAACAACCTGGATAATCCTAAAAAAAAGTCTAATTGAAGGGACACCTCCATTCTTTGGCGCAGGTCTAAGATTCTTCTTAGCAGGTTTAATCTTATGGGTTTTTATTTTATATAAAAAGGAATTACCTCCGTTTTCATTATTATCCATAAAAATCTATTTTCAATTTGGCGTATTAAACTTAGCAATTAGTTATGGACTTACTTATTGGGCAACCCAATATATTTATTCGAGTCTCTCCTCAATTATTTGGTCTGGTTTTCCTATTACTGTTGCTGTTTTTTCACATTTTATGCTACCCGATGAATCAATAACAAAAAAAAAAATAATAAGTCTTATTTTAGGAACTATAGGAGCTATATTTGTTTTATCAAATAATCTAAGTCTATTAGGTAATAAAATTGCTATTGGGATTGCAATGGTTATCCTCGCGGTCATAATCGCTTCCTACCCAAGTGTCTACTTAAAAAAATATAATGCTAATATACGTTCTACACATATTAATGCAGTGAGTCAAATAATAGCAGGAGCATTACTATTGATAATATCTTTTTTAACTGAAGCTCATAAAGAAATGAATTGGAGCAATTACAATATTTTTGCTTTAGCCTATTTAACAATACCAGGATCAATTATCGCATGGTCTATCTATATTTGGCTCTATTCTTATATATCAATGGCTCAAATATCTTACATTGCATTTTTTCCACCTCTTATTGCATCTCTATTAGGTTGGATTATCTTAGAAGAAACACTATCATTGATTACAATAGTCGGAGGTATAATGATTATTATTGGTACAACCCTTGTGTATTCTGACCATAATTAAGATTCAGTATGACTAATCATTTGTTGAAAATAATTAAATTTGAATGTATGGTAAACAGAACCTTTTAATAAAAATCATTTCAGATTAACTTTAATAACATGAATTCAATATATAAGAACTTTAGAACAAAACTTTTTGCAGGTCTTGCAACCTTATTACCTCTATACTTGACCTATATTGTTTTAAAATTCTTATTTGAAAGCCTTGAAAAAATCTCCGTACCGATTTTAATTAAATTTGGATTGTATATACCAGGTTTAGGAATTCTTCTTACCATTGTTCTTATATATTTTCTTGGAATTATTGTCACAAATTTTTTGGGGAAAAAAATATTTAATATTGGAGAAAACTTAGTAAAAAAGGTTCCTATTGTAAATACGATATACACAACATTAAAGCAAATTACAGATACATTTACAAAAGGGACTACAGATGCTTTTGAAGGTGCTGTTTATATCGAATATCCTAGAAAAGGTTTATGGACAATGGCTTTTATAAGTGGTGAGTCAAGAAGTAAAGATGAGATTTTTTATTATCATCTTTTTGTTCCTACCACGCCAAATCCAACTTCTGGTTTTTTTCTAATGATACCTCAAAAAGACACTATTGCATCTGGAATGTCCGTAGAGGAAGGATTAAAAACAATAATCTCAGGAGGATTATTAGCACCTAAATTAAATCCATTACCCTAAAATTTTTGTCCGATTCCAAAATGTAATGTTCCAGTATTCCAAATATTATCTCTACAACCCCAACCATAATCAACTCTTATAACCCCAACCAAAGGGAATGGGATTCTAATACCTAATCCAGTACCATACATTGGCATTTTGTTTTTTAGGTCATCCCATTCATCTCCTATAATACCTATATCAGAAAAAAGGACAAATATCAATCCAAGCTCTATTCCAAGTGAAGTAGAAAATTTGGGTATTATTTCTTTACGTAATTCAAAACTAGCATGTATTGATTCATGACCAAACCGAAAGTCTTGATTACTAGATAAATACAAATCACTATCTGGTAAACTCCAACCACGGATATTAAAAGAGTTACCAAAATAATTAAGCCAATAAATATCCTTTTCCCCTATTTTACTATTTAGAGTTCCATTTACCGCAAAAATAAGTTGCTTGCCTTGTTTATTTAGTTTATAAAACCAAGAATATGATTGAGACCAATATGTTAGATACCATTTTTTTGATTCTATACCTTGTCTGTGATGTATGTATTGGCTTACTAAAACACCTTTACTAGGATTCCAAAAAATATCTCTTGTATCAAATTTTACATTTACTACGGGTGCAAAATAAAAAAAATTTATATCCTCTTGATTATTATCTATAAATGTTTTTGATTCAACTTCAATTCCTATTGATGTTTTAATTTTACTTCCAAACCACTTTCCAAAGCTTAAAAAAACATTGTTTAAGTCTACGTCTTTATTCAAAAATCTATGTCCATAAAGAGTTCTTCCAATATCTATTGATAAAGATACATGGTCACCAAAAATCCATGGGTCACTAAAACTCAATCCATATGTATCTTTACCACCTATACTCCCTGCTAATGATAAAGATTGGTTTTTCCCTCTGAAATTTTTCATCAACCATAGACCAACAAAAGACCATCCCGTATCTTCATCAAAAGTAGGAAAAGCAATTGGAGGGGTTTTATTTATGGATTCAATAACTCTAAATAACAATTGCACACTATCATTCTTTATCGGAATTATCTGCCATTTTACTTGACTAAATAGTCCAAGATTCTCAAGACGATTTCTATCTTCTATTACTATATTTGTATCTAATGGTGTATCAATAGGATGACGAATCTCTCTTTCTAAAATATAATCCTCTGTTTTTTGGTTCCCTTCAATATCTATTATTGATACAACAGGAATCTGATTTTTTGCACTTATTAACACTGTAAATAAAAAAAGGCCTATTAAAGGCCTTTTAATTAAAAAATTTATTAACACAGGTTTAAATATCGATTCCTTGAACCATCAAACGTTTTTTGTATTCAACACCTTGTTTTGAATAGGTATCATCAATAGCCTTTTCCAATTTTTGCCCAACGTTCAAACTAGTAGTTTCAACTTTGATATTCCGCTCATCCAATTCACGTACTTTATATGTTGAACTCACATCCTCATATATATGCCAAACCCCATCAAATTCTTTTGGCGTCCCATATTCCATAAGAACCTTGTGCTTTATAATATCCGATGAGACTAATTGAGGAAATCCTGTATCCTTAAGTTTTATCTTTTTAGTAATGCCTTCAAGAATAAAATGTGAATCGTTATTGTTTGTGGTGCTGTAGATAAAATCAACGTTTACAAATTCAAGCATAATCAACTCATGGGTCAACCTCGAAGTATATTGAAACTCTACTGAAGCTCTTTTAATGGGTAAAACAAATCCTTCTCTAGTTGTTCTACTATCGTCATGATATACAACTTCCACGGTTGTATCTGGAATAATTGAAAGCACTGCAGGCAAATTAGACTCCCACGGAGCAAGAAGCTCATCTCTAAATACCCAGCCACCAGGTATTCGTTTTACGGGTATTACAGATTCAATATTTTTTCGACTAGCGCCTTCAGTACTTATTACATCATCTCTGATTTCATCCTGCGAGTCGCGTCTATCACTACTACTCATCCTTTCTTTCTCTGAAGCCTTTTTAGAACCGAAAAGCTGTGCCTCTTCCCCATACAAAGGGATGAATACAGATAACATAATTAAATATATAATGATTTTTCTCATAATAAATTCTCTAATCAAATGATATTACCTCGGAATATTTGACAGTGTCAATATATAAAATTTAGCAAACTTAATACAATGTTACCTAAAAAAAAAGGCTCTCTTTTATGAGAGCCTTTTCAATTGAATATGAAATATATACTATTTCCTGCCTCTGGCCATTGGAGAACGAGAAACATTACCATTCTTATCGATATAATAAAGAAATCCTGATTCTCTATTTACGCCGGCATCTGCAACTTTTTCTGCATTACCGCCACCTTTTCCTGCGCGAGCCATTTGTGAACGCCATACATTACCATCTTTACCTAGATAGTATAAATATCCTTTTTCTTTTGAAACTCCAGTGTTAGCAACTACTTCAGCCATTTAAGACCTCCATTTTTGGTATATTATTGGTTCTTTGGTAGTGGATAGAGAAGAATCTCTACCTCTCTCGTCGGTAAGTGTACTAATTATAGTTAATATTTGTCAAGAATTTTCTCGACGAGCTACCGAGGAGTCAATTAGAGTCATTATAAGACTACGTTTTTTCCTATAAAATAAAATAATTATAAGCGAAACTGTGTGTCATTGATTAATATAAACTGTTTAAATTCAGACTATGATTTTAAAAATGCCCCGGTAGCTCAGCTGGATAGAGCAACAGCCTTCTAAGCTGTGGGTCACAGGTTCGAATCCTGTCCGGGGTACTTTAATCAAAAATTCCCTTCCGACGAACTCAATTCAATCTTTATCGGACGATAAAGATTATTTTGATATGCAATGCTAATCATCTAATACCCAAAATAAAAATGCATTTTTATTTAACTTATAATTTCAGATTTTCTAAGAAGTATAAAATTATTCTATTTAATAGTTGTAAAAGTTAAAATAGGGATCCATTAAATATGATTGGTGATATATAGGAGATATATAATGGGTGCAATTATTAGGTATATAAAGTAACAATTTATTTACAAAATAGAACTGAAACGAAAAGATGCATTTGCATATT
>MDTA01169707.1_pt1 | contig 14375 bp, 18 predicted proteins | sample 811151 | NCBI WGS metagenome assembly MDTA01 (sample SAMN05326648, study PRJNA326480) | marine metagenome | isolation source: seawater | place: Indian Ocean: South | collected 2010 | reverse complement strand
TTAAAGTATAGATAACGCAAATATGATTTGAAGTGAATACCTCTAACACCATCAAACAATTCTTCTATTGTTTTTGGTCTTACAGTTTCATCGTCTTCTGCAATAACTAATATCTTTCTATAAGCCGCCTCTTTCTTCTGTAAGTCATACTCAACTCCAACTAGTCTTAATAACCAGCCTAGTAAAATTAAGAATGCAGTACCACCTACTGACCAAACGATTGCACCAGTAATTAATCCATACTGCCAATCACCAAAGAAAAAGATTGGTATACCTAATGATAAACCAAATAAGATTGGAATAAACTGAACAAGCACCATGATACTTTCAATGAAACTTGTACCAAGCCCTTCCATAATTCTTGAGAATTTAATTGTATCTTCTTGTACACGTTGAGCCGCACCTTCAATAGTACGTGCTTGGTCATACACTGAATGATACCATTCTACCATAGCAGTTCGCCATCTAAACAAAAAGTGTGCAGTAAAAAAACTAACTGCAACGGCAATCGCTACATATATACCTGCTAGATATATAAAACTAAACAAACTAGCCCAATACTCTCCTATAGTAATAGCATTAGGTGTTGCTAAGGCTTTTTGAATCATATCATAAAATTCACCAAACCATTCGTTGATTTTAACATCAATCTCAACTTGAATCCAAAGTGATGATAGGATAATAGCAGACCCTAACCAAGCCCACAAAGCCCATTTCTTTGTTGTGAAAAATCTAAACATTTGTTACTCCTATTTTAGACCTCCTACTTTAAGACCTTTGTTGTGAAAATAATTAATTATAAATTCTCTACATACTAACGGGTCTTCCTCTTCTATGCTTATTCCTTGATTTTCTATTTCATTTTTATTTTTTATTTGCCATCTTTCTAATTCAGGTGACATTAAATCAAGTCCTAATATGTTTCGTATGTGAACAAATACATCATTTGTTTCACCGAAACACCAGTCGTAAGGATCTATTAATTTCTTTCTTCTATCAAATTTGTCTAAATCTCTTACAAACCAATCTGTTTCCAAATGATTAGGGTGGTCTACAATCCACTTATCTACAAAATATTCCCAATCTGTTCGGAAATCTTTACCGTTATAAAAATTATCTATATTCTTTAATGCTAATTCAATCTGCCATGCATAGTATCCATCATCTGATTTAAACTTTTCTGTAAACCATTTATACATTTCATCACCAAGTAATGAATGAATTCTTTCTTGTTCTAAATCTTTTTGATTTAACCATCTACGTAAAAACATTCTCAATGTAATAATATGAGTTTGTCTACTTGGATACATGTATATAGATTTTATACCATCTAATACTTCCCAATGTCTTGGAAACTTATGTGTTCTTAATATTAGATTTGCATGGTCTCTGTGTACTTTTATTGCTAATTCTTTTTCATATTCTGTAGGAAGTTTTGCTGGATTGATAGGTTCAGGTAAACCTAACAGTTCAATTTCAGGTCTATAATATCTTAATAGTTTTAGATTAGATGCTACTTCATGCATCTTATGTTCATCTATACTTCCTTGATATAGAAGAAAAGGACTTGCATGTGTGTATACAGTTGGTTGTGTATATTGATTAAAGAAACTATCTTTTATACCATAGTTTATATTTTCGTGATTAATACCATGGTTATATTCTACAAGAAAATCTCCTGCATTAACTTTTGTTGCTATAGCCTCTGCAAGTCTTTCTCCTCCAGTACCTCCTGAATAATCTACATGATATAGATTAGACCAGTCAGTTCCATTGAGATTAAAATCTAGTACTTCTTTTTTAATATCTGCCATGTATGTTCCCAGTTCTCAACCTCATGCACGACACCAGTTTCTCTTTCTCTAACTGCTACTGATATGTCATGGTCATTACCGCCCTTTTCACATTTATCACCAAAAAATATAATGTTATCTTCTTTAACAAACTTCTCAAGTATTTGTTGTTTGCCTTTTCCTATAGGCATTATATCTATTCCTGTTTCACCTGCTACTTGGGCTACAATGTTTTCGCTTTCTGAAAATAACTCATTAAATTCTTTTGCAATAACCCAACGTTCTCTTGTTCGTTCATCGTATTGTACGTATTCTTTTCTTTGTTCTTTATCACAACCTCTACCAATGATACTATAATTTAACAAACCAGGTCTAGCATCAAAATGTGTTCCTGTTCTTAATTTAAATTCGCTATCGTGTAATTTCTTTTCTAAAAACTTATATGGTAAAGTTGGTAATGTCCATGAGTTATTGTAAATGTTTATACCATTTTCCCATACTGAGTTGCCACTACAGTTATACATTCGTTTTACTGCGTTGAATACATCTTGACCTATTTGTTCTATTGTCTTTGGTGCATCACTTCCTGTAGCAAGATATACATCATTTTCACTTATAAATTCTATAAAGAATTTTTTAAACTCTGTATCCATTATACCACGATTAGGAGTAAGAGTACCGTCTACATCAAAAATAAATTTATTTGTCATTTTCAATCTCTATGTTTTTATTTTTCTTGAATACATACCAATCATATGTTTCATTAAAAGTTTTATCTCCTTGTTTTAATCCACCTAAAAATATTTCATCAGAACCAAGTAAATTAAAACCAGCACGTTGAAACAAACTTTTATACATTGGTTGTCCCATTATACTATAATGATTTGGCCAATGTTCTAGTTTTCGTTCTGAATTCTTTAATCTCTCAATAGCAGGTTGAGGCATTTCTACATATATTCTGCCTCCCATCTTTAACATTTTATTGAGTTGATATATTGTATATAATGGAAAAGGTGAATGCTCTAATACATGTCGCATCCATATACCATCATACTTGTCCTTAAATCCAGTAAAATTAAAGTCTAGCTTGTGTACTTTAAAGCCTTCTTGTTCTACTGCTTTTATATCTTCATCATTTAGTGTAAGACCTTCGACATTTTTCATGCCAAGTTCACGCATCTTTTTCATTGCGTAACCGGCACCACAGCCTAAGTCTAAAATCTTTTCGTTTGTAGTGAATAGTTCAAGAAATCCAGGTATCATTCTATCTGTAACCTGAGTAGTTAACATACTATCAGGTTCATGATATACCTCAGTTAAGAGGTGTTCATAGAATGCATGAAAATCATTCCACTTACTCATGAGGATATGCTTTGTTTAATATAGATGCCATTTCATCTGGTGCTTTAGATAAATTCTGTAAGTCCCATTCACCACACCATTTTAGAAAGTTTATACCAACACCAGGAACTGATTTAGGTTTACTTGCATCTGCAATAGTTTGAACAAATTCTACTTTGAGTTCTACTGGTTGTGCATGTAAATCAATCAAAGTTTTGTTACGTTCATAATCTTCTTTTACTGTATGTTCATCACCATTATGGTCAGTCCATCTTTGTAACATAAAGTTATTCCAGTTGAAACCACCTGTATCTTCATCAGCAAATGCTTCCATCATTCCTATTTTGTTCTTTGTGCCTTTCTTTCTTGCACCTGGATATGCTGAGAAGATATTATCACTTGTATCACCTCTGATACATTTCTCAAACAATAGCCACTTAGGATTAGGAGCATCCATAATCTCTTTTGTCTTTTTATCTTTCATAGGTGTCATGTTCTTATCATCTTTAAAGTATCCATCTTTAGTAATGATACGGTTCTGTACACCATCATAGATTTTTACATTGTCTTGAATTAATTGTAGATAATCACTATCGCTTGAGATTACGATATGTTCATCGTTAGGATGTGATTCAATAAACATAGCAACCATATCATCTGCCTCTGCTTGTTTATTGTGTAGTAATGTTACGTTAGTTTTCTTATCAAGAAATTCAACCATGCTATCATACGCATCAAACATGATTTGATTTTCTTCTTGTTCTCTAACTGATAATTGCTCACGTGCATCTTTACGATTGCGTTTATAAGGTTCATAGAAATCTTTACGCCATGAACGACCTTCTAAACAAAATACTGCATGGTCGGCATTGAATTTATTATAGCACATTTTCACACTATTCATCATAATATGAAATGCCATGCCTATACGCATATCGACATTTGATCCACGCATTGCTACGTGTTTTGCTCTGTGATACATGTTGAAACTATCAACAAGAATGAAAGTAGCCATTATTACCTCTTTAAATTATATACGTATTTAATGTAACACAGGTAGCTGGAAATGTCAAGAGTATTCAGCAGTATCGTCACTGGTTTTTAGTCTCTGAACAATCAATCCTTCTTTGCTAGTAGTATCGAAACTCTTAGCATTTCCTTGACTATCTTCAAGACCTTCCATGACAATATTTTTACACAGGTCGTTGAACCAGCTATCTACGATAGCATCATTATCGTTACCATCATAACCATTGTTAGCAAGATATTCTACAAAATCTTCATTAAAGTCTAATTCAAAGAAACCAGAACCAGGTTTATCTTTCTCAAGTTCCATCTTTATTACTTTAACCCAAGGTTCACCCTTGAGTGTAGCCATCTTTTTGTCATGTTCATCTTTAGAGATATGCCCGTATTTCAAATCAATTTCGACAAGACGTTTTTCCATCTTCTTTTCGTCACTGATTTTTCTAGCATCCGCTCTTTCAGATTCTTCGCTAGTCTTGAACCAAGTGTTAGGTTTTAAAATATCCATTTTATTCCTTTCAGTTCACTTTTAATTCTGGTACTGCCTCTAACAATGAGTCAATACCTCCTTCGATATAAAGTATATTTTTATATCCATTATTTTTTATATACTTTGTAACTTGTTCGGCTCTAGAACCGTCTTGACAAAGCATCAAAAAATTCATATATGTAGGAACCATATCTATCTTATCAGGTATTTCATACATAGAAATATTGAAAGTATTTTTTATAGTTCCTTTTTCTTGTCTTTCTTCTAATTCTCTGATATCAACTAACATGTATTCTTGCTTGTTATACCATTCATCAACAAACTCTTTAACTGATACAGATAAAGTTTCTTCGTTTGTTTTATAATAATCTACCATTTAGCATCCTTCATTAATTTCTTTTTCCCAATCATCAGCATCAGCAAATTGTTTTGTCCAACCTATTGCTTCCCATGGAACTAACTTGTCACCAAAGTGACCAAATGTACAGTTCTCACTATACTTATGAAAATTAAATAAGTCAAATCTATCGATGATACCTTTAGGTGTTAAATCAATATTGTCCCTAATAAATTTATATATAGAACGATTATGACCATTAGAGTCAACATAGATACTTGTAGGTTCTTTTACGCCAATAGCATAAGACAACTGAACATTACACCAGTCTGCCATATCATCTGCTACAACATTTTTAGCTAACCATCTTGCCATATAAGCCGCAGACCTATCTACTTTGGTAGGATCTTTTCCGCTAAAAGCACCACCACCGTGAGGAGCAAAACCACCATAGGTATCCACAATAATTTTTCTTCCTGTAAGTCCTGTATCACCGTCTGGCCCACCGACTTCAAATTTTCCTGTAGGGTTAAAGTGTTTAACTGTGTCATTATCTATTAAATCTCCTAATACTGAGTCAACTGCATCATTGATAGGCATCAGAATACTATGCTCCATACCTTTTTTATGTTGACAAGAAACAACTACTTGGTCTACTCTTTTTACTTTACCACCTTCGTATTGAACACTTACTTGTGATTTGCTATCTGGTAAAATATATTCATAACCATTGCTAACTCTATTGTTTCTTAAGTGTTTTAAGATTTCATGTGAGTAATGAATAGGTGCAGGCATCATGCTTGGTGTATCATTAGATGCATAACCAAACATAATACCTTGGTCACCTGCCCCAAAATCATCGGTACCTAAACCGATGTCCCCACTTTGTTTGTGAATTTTTTGTACTACTTCTAAGTTTTTCCAGTGAAATCCTTTTTGTTCATATCCAATGTTTTTAACAACATCACGAACAATAGTTTCAATTTCTTCTGGAGAAACATTAAAGTTCTTTACTTCTCCTGCCAATGTAACATAATTGGTAGTAACAAGTGTTTCAATCGCTACCCGTGTAGTTTCGTCACCATTCTTAAGTCCAGCATCAACTAGTGCATCACTAATTGCATCTGCTACTTTATCAGGATGACCATCACTAACACTTTCACTAGTAAATATATAATCATTCATCATAAATTACCTCTTTCTAGTATCCTGCTTCTCGGATACGTTGTTGAAAATCCTTTTCATCTTTTTGTTTATCACCACGATATGCAGTTCCATCATCACGTACCCCAGGCATTCCCGAATAAACTGATGTGGAGTCTTGGCGTGAAACGCCACCCTCTCTCCATACATACTTCCGCCACTTCTTTGACATTAAGATTGTATTCTTCACTTCTACCGCCCAACGGCATAAGATAGACAGGACATTCAACGCCTGCATTCCTATAGTCGGCAACGGCTGAATGCACTTCATCAATATCTGTACTATCAGCAACGACAAATTTGAGATACAAATCGCTATTGCCAATACTATTATAATCACTGACAATATCAGGTCTGATAGCATCGCTCCTAGATTCTCCAGAAACGGAGAGTTTAGGTGAACACGACCAGGTGACTTTAAATCTTCTTTGATTATTGAGATAAGTTCTGAAATCTTCATGTAGTTTTTGTGTAGAATTTGTTTCAAATGTAACATTTTTTAAATCCTCCATTCGTGGGTGTTCAAATAATTCAATATACAATCTTTGCCATGCAAGTAAAGGTTCACCGCCAGTCATGATAAGATGAACGTCTTGCCCATTATCTTGTACCCATTTGCCATTAGGTGTAAGACTTAATAGATGTTCTACTACTTCATCTACTGAGGCTTGTTTATTGAAATCTTTAAACTCTGGATAGATACTTGCATAAGTATCACATCCTGTATGTATTATAGGCAAATCTTCAAATTTTTCAGTAGTCTTATGTACTCCTTTATCTATAAGTTCTTTAACTTCGTCATTGTATCTATTACCCATTTTGTGTTTTTCATCACGCATAGGTTCATTTCTACTTAGACCAAAGTTCATGCAACGAAAGTTACATCCAAATGTTCTTAGAAATACACTAGGTACTCCTACGAATTTGCCTTCTCCTTGTACTGAATAAAATGCTTCTGAATATCTCAGTTTCATTCTATTCATGTCCTTTCATACTTAACATCAGGTTATAAAACTCTGATTTAAGATTTGGATCATCTCTAAACTTACCTAACATAACTGCCGTAGTCATATCGCTTTCATGTTCTTTAACACCTCTATGTGTCATACAATGATGTTCTGCTTTAACTACAACTGCCACATTATTTGTTTTTGCATATTCAACTAGTTTATCTGCAATCTGTGTTGTCATTTCTTCTTGTATTTGAGGTCTTTCTGCAATGTGATGAACAAGTCTATTAAACTTTGATAGTCCAATAACTTCTTCTTCTGGAAATATACCTACCCAACATCTGCCTACAATGTTTTGAAAGTGATGGGCACAAGTACTACGAATTGTAATAGGACCTGTTGTATACAAATTATTATATCCCATGTTAGGAAAACTTGTTACTCTAGGTTCTGGTGCATATCTACCACCAAATGTTTCTCTTAAAAACATTTTTGCAACACGTTTTGCAGTTTCTTTTGTATTATGGTCATTGTTAGTATCAATGACTAAACTTTGTAAAACGTTTTCGAATTCGTCTTGAAGTTCTGTTTGTAGTAAGTCCAGTTCGCCCGGCTTAATAAATTTTGATATATTATCGTTTGAATTGTACCTAGCTTTAGCCGTGATGATACGTTCTTTGATTATATCGGAAGTCTTTCTCATGTACTATGTTCCTTTATCATTATGTATTACGGTGGAAAACCCACCCGTATATCTTTATATTATATACGAGTGGGTAGAGAATGTCAATAGTTAAATTAATTTAATTTAGTATTGATAAGGCTCATCATTGTATCTGATAGTTGAACTAGCAGTTTCATTGATTGCACCCATATCTTGAGTATCTACAACGGCTTGATCCGCTACTGTAGATAAGTCTGAATAACCTCTAGTCGCAGAAGTTGATCCTAGTGTTCCTCTGTGAGCCGCGCCCGCAGTTGGCAGGTCGTCAGCCGAATCAGCAATACTGCCGAAATCGCCCATTTCACGTAGGTCAATAGAACGTCTAACTTTGAATCTATAGGTTTGCAGATTTGCTATTTTTATACCTCTAAATCTAGACATGTTTTTTCTCCCATTAAATGATAGCGAGTGGGAGACCCACTATCAAGTGTATTTATACAAATTTAACAGGATCAGTGGTTTCTGATAGTCGTTCTATCAATTTTTCACCTGAATAAAATGCTTTAACTTTGTTCTTCTCTTTATCCATAACTTCGAACATATCTTGATTTGAAGACATTAAAATTCTTATACGATTTTTAATATGTTCGATGTTTTTCTTAGTTGACTCTAAGTCAGTTGTCCATTCACTAGGATATTTAAATGTGTCTGACCACATTTCAGAATAACTTAGTCTATCTGGAACTAATGGAATAGCACCAACTACAAGACCTTCATAGACAGATATACCTAGAGTTTCTTGTAAGTTAGCACTAAACACCATTTTTGCCTTACCAAGCAACTTGTGGTATTCTTCTTTAGAAAGATTAAGTTCTTGACATTTTATAAACTTGTATTCAGGCATTTGCTCTGCAAGATAGTCAAAAACTTCTGGTTGTTTTTCAGGAGCAATTCTATGAGGGAATAATATAATATTCTCTTTGTCCATGTTCCTGTAAGGTGCTAAATCGCTTTCAATATATTCCATAGGCCACCCTACTTGTCTTATTGAGTGAAGTAGTTGCCGGGCGATATCCCTATCGTCCTCAAAAAATGTCTGGGTAAAAATATCAATGTGAAACTTTGTTGCAAAATAATTATCATCAAAGCATTCGTACATTGCCATTTCAGCATTTCGAACCCATGGCTTATTACCTATTAATCTTCCTAAAAAGTCTTGAGGGTCATACGAACCGGCATGCCACATACCCCCAATTCGGATTTTAATACCCAACAGTTCAGCCATATATTTTAGCTGAATTACTGTTGGGTTCCAAGCATCAGTATATAAAAAATAGTCTCCGTCTTTCACTTCGCCATTACAAAATAGTTCTGCTATTTTTGATATCTGAGCCGCCTTGTAGATATTTGTACCACCAAAGTTAAGAAAAGCACCGGGTGTAGTGGCCTCGGGAATGCCTGCACTAGGGCCGTCTATCACCTTAACATTGAACCCGGACTTTGCTATCAACTTAGGAAAATGTGTCTTCCATTGCTTTGTATAGCGAGACTCGACACTTTCTAAATCTACAAGATATATCATTCAATTTCCTTTAATAGTTCTTTGAACCATTCTTCTGAACCTTCGTCATCACCATCACATTCAACAATGTTTTTTAATCGTGTTGCACCTAGTTCTTCTAGTTTATTGTTTACTTTATTACCTGCTCCGCAAAAGTCATGATGTGAACTATCACCTAATGCACAAACAGAATACGCAAGATTTTTAAATTCGGTAGTTGAGTTTTCTAACCAATCCCAAAAATCTTCACCATTATGAGGTAAGTCTCCTTGACCTGTTGTAGATGTTACTATAACCGCAAGTTTCATTTCTTGTAGCTTGTCGGCTGTTACGTCATTTAATTCAATCAAGTTAACCTCATGATTTCTTTTTCTTGCTATGTCTTCAAAGTTTCTTGCAACATCTTCTGCATTACCAAACATTGAAGCCCACAAAATATTAATTAACATACTACTCCTTTAGGATACTATACACTTGATATCCTTTAGACCTTAACTTATCAGAACCACCTAAAAAAGTCAAGTCCATAATACTAACTATACCTATTGTTTCTGCCTTCATTCTTTCAATCAATGATGTAGCCGCTTCCAGTGTTCCACCAGTTGCGATTACATCATCGACTACTAGAACACGGTCGCCTTCTAACACTGAATCTGTTTGTAGGTGTAGTTCGTCCGTACCGTATTCCAATTCATATTTGGTGAATAAGGTTTCACCAGGTAATTTACCTTTCTTTCTCGCCATGGCAAAAGGTCTTCCCATGTCTGCCGATAATGCTCCTGCGAGAACAAATCCTCTTGCATCTAATCCTACAATACGATTGTACTTATAAGCAATCTCTGTCTCATACATCCAATCTTTAATCATCTGCATACACTTTCCAATACCCTGTGGTGTATTAAATATACTTGCCATGTCCTGATACATCACACCAGGCTTAGGGTGGTCTGGAACTACTCTAATCATACTTTGAATATCTTGTTTGAGATATTCTTTATAGTCAGTTGACATACTCAATTAATGCTCCATTTTCTCCATCTTCTGAAACTTCAATCTTTACTTCACGACCAGGATACTTATCCCAGATTTTATGAAATAAATCATCAGACATCATTTCACAAGATTTATAATCTAACTCTAGAGTTTTCTCTGCATATAGTTTTTCTAACCAACGTTTGAATTGTATGAATTCAATATCTCTATCGTTATGTGTAACTGTTATTCCTACTTTAAAATGAAATATATGTCTATGAGGATAACCTAAGAAACTTACATCATATTCATCACCTGTTGCTAATGCAGGATCTTCTAATGCCGCAGGATATTTGTGTATACCTTGTTTCTTGAACGTTACCCAAATCCAACGTTTTGCATTTTGTAACATGTTTTCTTTTTTCAGTTCTAAGTCAGCTTTTTTAGATTCTTCTAACATATAATTATAATAACTTCCCATTTGTTGATTCTCTCTCAAGTTTCACAATTTCATCTTTAAGTCTTAGTTTTTTATGTTTCATTTCTGAAACGTCTTGATATCTATTATACTCTTTTATAATCTGTTTGTCAAGATGCCTATGTACTTCTCTTAACTTTTCTAGTCTTCTTTTCTTTGCTCTAACTTTTCCATTTGACATAATAACCATAATATATACCTTTCTGTTGGTTGACAGTAGGGGATTAAATCCCCTACCGTTCTTTTATTTTATGCTACTGCAAAGTATAGTACTGAAACCGCCGCAATAGATAATGAACCCATATTAAGTTCACTATGTCTACCACTAGCCGCCTTAATTACTACATAAGCAATAAAGCCCAATGCAATACCGTATGCGATATTAAATGTCAAAGGCATCATAATAGCCGCCAATACTGCTGGAGCATATTCACTTACATCTTCCCAATCGATATCTTTAAGATTTCGTAAGAAGTATGTAGCGATAAAGACCAATGCAGGTGCAGTTGCAAATCCTGGAATGCTTTGTGCCAATGGTGCTAAGACCAAACACAATGCAAACAATACTGCTACTGTAACCGCAGTTAATCCTGTTTTACCGCCTTCTTTAATACCTGCACCAGACTCAATGTATGATGTAGTATTAGAAGTACCTGCTAATGCACCAACTGTCGTTGCAGTTGAATCAGCAAGTAAGGCTCTATCGATTCCTTCAACTTCACCTTTTTTATTGACTTTACCTGTTAAGTTGGCAACACTTGTTAGTGTACCAGCAGTATCAAAAAAGTCTACAAAAAGAAAAGCAAAAGCAACACCAATAAAACCGGCAGTCGCAATTAAACTAAAGTCTAATGTAAATGCATGTGCTGGACTTGGAACAGAACCAACTACACCATTTAAACTAGCAATACCTGTTACCCAAGCAATAATACTTACTGCTAAGATACCAATAATGATTGCTCCAGGTACTTTACGTTTATCTAAGATTGCCATGATAGCAAATCCTAAACCAGCTAATAATACTGGCCAACTAGAAAGGTCTCCTAGTCCTACAAGAGTAGCTGGATTATCAACTACAACTCCTGCATTCTTCAAACCAATAATAGCTAAGAACAAACCAATACCTGCTCCTATACCTAGTTTCATGCCTTTCGGAATACTGTTAATGATGTACTTCCTCGCTGGCGTCAAACTTAAACCAAGAAACACGATACCTGCGATAAACACAGCCGCCAATGCTTGTTGATATGTATATCCCATACCAAAAATAACACCAAATGCAAAGAAGGCATTCAGTCCCATTCCTGGTGCTAGTCCTACAGGCCAATTAGCCCATAAGCCCATTATGAGAGTACCAATTACTGCCGCAATAATTGTTGCAGTAAACACGGCACCGAAATCCATTCCAGTACCTTCGGTTGACAAAATCGCAGGGTTTACCACTGTGATGTATGCCATTGTAAGGAATGTCGCAAGACCGGCCATAACTTCCGTTCTGACCGTTGTTTTCTTTTTAGACAAACCAAAAAGTTTTTCTAACATTATATTTCCTCCTGTTAGTTTACAATGTAATTACGCAAAAAGATCCGATACAGTATCGGGCGTAGAATATTCTTTTTTCTTTCCTTTTACTGCATCAACAAATTCTTCTGTTTTTACATTGGCTTCCTCAAACTCCATAAAGTCTGGAGTTGTGGAAATATTTTGGACACGTGACCCCTCACATTTTCTTAGGAATGCTTTGAAGTCTGATAACATATCCATTGGATTATCTGATACAAATAATTCTTCTACAAACTTTGCAAAATACAATACTGTATCAGGCACAACATCACTTAGTACACTTGTTTTCCCTAAACTCATGTTGTGAATATCAATTTTATCACGCAACATTTCATACTCATGGTCAAATCTACGTAATGCATCTTGCATTCCACGAATATGATATTCTGTATTGTGTGCTTGAATTAATATGTAAGATAGACTATCCCAACTTGATTTGGCTTCTTTCTTGTTACGATTCAACATACCTGGTTGCATATAATTGATATCACGCATATTCAAACGTGATCCAATTTCTCCTTCATACATCCAAGGTTGATTATCATTACTGATATCTTGTCGCCAATTAAGTTTCTTCGTCTTATAACTCCATGCATTTGCACTCAAGTCAGGATAGTCATAAGCTAAACCTTTTGATGCAGTTATATAAGGAGAAGCCGCATCAAAAGATATTGTAATGTTTGGATTAACATGTTCTCTTAGTTGTCGTTGAATTGCCGTAAGATAACAACCCCAAGGGAGAACACTAATGCCTAGAACATGTATCCAAACATCATCACCTGCTAGTAAACCATCATCACGCATTCTGATTAATCTACGTAGCAAGAGTTCCGCATCACCGGCATGGTCACCAGCCATTGCGTATCCTTCAAATGCCCTATTGCCGTATACTTTAGGGTCATTAAACTGTTTGACAGCCTCATACCATTTCTCACTAGTTTCCCAATTAGCACCATGTAGTGTATTAAGAAATTTAGTTTTACCTGGAATACGATTGTCAATAAAAAACTTGTGATTGAATATTGTTTTCTCTAAACATTCATCAGGTGTTTTCAAACCTGTTCTATCACGATACTGAGGAAGATAACCCCACATCGGAATATCAAGTGTCATACTGTAATCACAATATTCTTCTAACCATGTCATAATACCGCATCTTGTCTTTTGCCAATCAGCACCAGTTTCAAAATTACTCCAGTCTAGTTTCCATGCACCAGAGCCAATCTGATAACCACCTGAGTCACCAACAAGTACAGTATTTTCACGATTACGATTTACTACCATACCATCATCTATCTTAGAACCTTCTAAGTCTAGATTGGCATGTCCTGCCGAATAAAGACCATGTGAATAATAAACATAGCCTTTATCTTTATCTAAGATATTTAATCCATCAAGACCATGTTCAAAGCCTTTAGGGATACGTTCTGGTGGGAACATATCTGTTTTATCTGCATAATGTTGTGAGATTTTACGAACATAGAAGTTCGATATTGCAGGTAAAAAGATAGCATACCCACTAGAAATATTATTTTTGCTTAAGTCATTAACCATTTATGTTTCACTCCTACAGAGTTATTTAGGTTAATTGCCAGATTTAGCTGGTAAAATGTACTCATATAGGCCTAAACCTGAGTCCACTTGTATCATCATTGCACCTTGATCCGAAATCTTGACACTCATTGTACTTGTATCACCAAGTTTTAAAATAGTCAAAACAGTTGATAAAGGGAAACTCCAACCTGATTTAAGTTCACCAGTTACATTACTTGCAAATGGAAGTTCTACTCTATCAGTTGACCTATCTCCTATAAAGAATTTTAAGTCACCATCTACTGTCTTAACAGTAAACAGAGGATCAAAAGCACCTAAGATACCTGCAAAGTATTGTAAGTCTTTGATTGCTTTTTGTGTTGGCATAACTTCAACGTCCCATTTAGCACCTTTGAAGTTTGCAGTTTTGATTTGTGCATCAACAAGTTCACTTACGATTACAC
>MDTA01030710.1_pt1 | contig 14376 bp, 15 predicted proteins | sample 811151 | NCBI WGS metagenome assembly MDTA01 (sample SAMN05326648, study PRJNA326480) | marine metagenome | isolation source: seawater | place: Indian Ocean: South | collected 2010 | reverse complement strand
ACAATTAATTCCTTTTTCTTTAAAATATTTAACAATATCAAAATAGTCAGAATTGAATTTATTATTCTTTTTTCCAATAATTCCTTTGATTTCAAACTTATTTTTTAGTACGTCATCAATTAAATTTTTTGAAAAAATCACTGAACCTATTATTACTATTTTCATTTATACCTGGTCATTGAATTTTTTTATTAAAATATTATTTAAGTTTGTTTTTTTTAATTTATTCAATATTTTTTTTGATGTTTCGCCAAAATAATAAGGATTTTTGATATTCTTAATCTTTTTTAAAAACTTTTTAGACCTTGCAATTTTTATCTTACTTATTATTTCGGATAGATTATGATCACAATCAAGAACACTTAGTGGTTTTAATCTCCCTTGTTGTCTTTTGCCTAAATTTATAGTTGGTTTTTTAAAACTAGGCATTTCAATAATACCACTTGAAGAATTACCTATCATAAAATCTGATAGATTGCATATAGAGTAATATTTTACTTGCCCTAATGATTTAAAAAAATGACTGTTCTCATTTTTTCTCACAAATTTCTCAATTTCGTTTACTATTTTTTTAAAACCTATGTCTGCATTAGGCATAGTAAATATAAGAGTAGTTTTTTTTAACCTTTTCAAAGATGAAAAGAAACATTTAAGGTTTTTGTCATTTTTTTTAGTTTCTAAAGTTTCAGGATGATAAGTAATCAAAACAATACTTTTTTTAAATTTTACATTAAATTTTTTTTCTAGTTGTGATTTATTCATCAATTTAGTGGAATGTATTAACTCTACTCCTAGGGCACCCACATTATGAACATTTTTAGAGTTTTCTCCTAATTGAATAACTCTTTTGTAATATTCTTTAGTAGTCACAAAATGGATATGCGAAAGTTTTGTAATGGCGTGTCTTATACCTTCATCTATTAATCCCTCTGTCCTCTCCCCTCCATGTATATGAGCTATAGGTATTCTATTAATATTTGCCGAAATAGCGCAAGAAAGTATTTCATACCTGTCACCCAATATTAAAATTAAATCAGGCTTAGTTTCATGAAAAATTTTTGAAAACTTATTAATTCCAATGCTTATAGAATTAGAAATATTTTTGGTACTATCTTTATGTACCGCAATATCAACTATCTTGTTAATCTTGATCTTAAATTTTTTTATATCTTTAATTGTATTACCGAACGTTTTCGACAAGTGAGAGCCAGTCACATAAAAATTTAATTCGAAAAATTTATCTTTTTTTAAAGCTAGAATTAGATTTTTTAGTAGGAAAAATTCAGCTCTTGTACCAGTAATAATGGCTATTTTCATATTATTTTAATATTTGTTCCTGATTTAAACGTATACTTTGATTTTTTACCAATAACTTTATCCCAATTAGATGCTGGCACACCTTTGATGGCCCTCTTTGTTGTTATATTAAAAATAGTAAATTTTTCCCCTTTTTTTATATTTTTTTTAGCTACAATTTGTTTTCTAATAATATTCAAATTTTTCAATTCTTTTTTATTTGGTTTCTTAGTATCTTTTCCTAAACTTTTTTCAAAAATTCTGACTTTATTAACGTAATTTCTAAGTTCTGTAGGTGATAAACTTGAACTATGGTCTGGCCCTTTTGCATTTTTATTAATTGTAAAGTGTTTTTCTAAAATCTTAGCCCCTAAAGAAACAGCCATTAGAGATGCCTCATAACCAATGCTATGATCAGAATATCCTATTTTCATTTTTAATTTCTTAGACAAATAATTTATAGATCTAAGATTTAAATTTTCGATAGTTGCTGGGTACTCTGTGCTACAGTGAAGGATGGAAATTTTATCTTTATTTGTGCCAGACTTTGTTAATAAGTTAATTGCATTTCTAATTTCTTTTAAATTAGACATACCTGTTGATAATATAATTTTTTTTTTTAATTTTCCTATTTTTCTTAAATAGGGAATATTCGTGATTTCTCCAGATGGAATTTTTATGTATTGAACTTTAAGTTTGTTTAAAAATTCTACACTTTCTTCATCAAATGGACTTGTCATGAATCTGATTTTTCTTGTAATACATCTTTTTTTTATTTTCTTGAAATCTGAAAAAGATAAAGATAATTTTTTCAGCATCTCAAGCTGGCTTGAATATTTCACTTGTTTTTTTTGATATTTAGCTAATCCTAGCTTAGATTGAGCCAAATTTTCAGGTATAAATGTTTGAAATTTTATGAAATCTGCATTGGCTCTTGCTGCAATGTTAACCATTTTTAATGCTTTTTTAAGATCACCATTATGATTCACTCCTGCCTCAGCAATTATTATTGTTTTCATTTTTTTATTTTAAATATCTATTTAAGTCTGGACTGCTCGGAAGATTAATAATTCTTTCTTCTAATTTAAAAGTATTTTTAAGGTCCATTTTATTGTATTTATTTAAATATGGTGATTTATTTAAAGCTCGCCATATTGGTCTAACAAGGATACGGTTTTTGTGTAAATCTTTAATAAATATATTTCTAAATTTAGAGAAAGGTTTTTTCAAAATAATTGTTATTAACCAGTAATTGCTTTTACAATTTTTAGGTTCATTTAATATAGTAAAAATTTTTGAATTAGAAAATTTTAAAAAAATTTTTTTATAAATATCTTTTTTTAGACTTATTAAACGTCTAATTTTTTTAATTTGAGACAGTCCTAATGCGGCGTTTATACTTGGCATCCTATAGTTATATCCAACTTCGGTATACTCATATTCGTATTTATGTTTTTTTTTACTTATAGTAGCAAGATGAAATGCTTTGAGATAATTTTTTTTTTCTCTAAAAATTACTGCTCCACCTCCGCCTGTTGTGATTATCTTATTTCCGTTGAAACTTAATATGCCTGCGTGTCCAAACGTTCCGGCATGTTTTTTTTTATAATAACTGCCAAAGGCCTCCGCAGCATCCTCGATTATTTTAAATTTGAATTTTTTCGACAGACTATTTAGCTTCTCAATTTCATAAATGTGTCCATACAAGTGGGGGACAATTATTGCTGAAATCAATTTATTATTCTTTTTATTTATGCATTTTTTGTTAGTGACTGTAGTATTATTTTCTAAGTAAATTTCTAAATTTTTAAAATCTATTCCTATGTTGTCTTTCGATATATCTATAAAATGAGGACACAGGCCAGCATATAAACAACAATTAGCAGCGGCTATATAATTCAAAGATGGCATTAAGATCTCGCTACCTTTTTTAATGTTTAGTGATAATAATGCTAAATGTAATGCGGCAGTTCCAGAGGATGTTGCGACTAAATATTTTGATTTAGTAAATCTTTTTAGTTCTCTCTCAAATTTAATAGTTTCATTTCCGACAGTAGAAACACTTTTATTCCTAACCGCGCTCAGGATGAATTTTTTATCTAAGTTATCTAAAAAAGGTTCATGCAAATTTAGTGGTTTTTTGCAGTTTTTGTAAAACTTTTTGATTTTAAATATTTCTTTATGTAATTTATTTATTAGCATGCTTTAAAATTTCAAAATTTCCTTTATTTAAAAGTTCTTTGATATTTAAATTTTTATTTTTTATTTTTTTCAAATCATCCAAGATTTCTTTGACACCTGTCTCAACATCAATTTCAGGTTCAATATTTAGTACCTCTTTTAATTTTCTAAATGATACTTTATAATTTCTTTTGTCTGAACCACTTAATTTTTTTTTTATTATCTCCGCATCTGGCAAATATCGATTTATTAATTTAGCTATATCATACTTTTTAAAATTATTTTTATCACTACCAACATTAAAGATTTGATTTTTTACTTTATCAAAATTTTTGTCGCTAAATATCTCAAGTATTATTCTAGAAAAGTCTTTAACATGGCAATAAGGGCGCCATGTATCAGAGTCATAAATTTCTAATTTCTTATCATAATACATTGATGCACAAAAATGATTAATTGTTAGATCATATCTCATCCTTTCTGATAAACCAAAAGCAGTAGCAAATCTTAAAATTGTAAAATCAAAATTAAAATTACCAGTTTGAGAAATAATATATTTTTCAATATTAACTTTTGCTTTTGCGTACAACGAAAGTGGATTTAATTGAGAATTTTCATCTAAAAACTTATTTGTTTCAGATAAACCATAATTAGAGCAAGTGGATATAAAAACTAATTTTTTTATATTTTGTTTGGATCCAATTAAGTTTATTAAATTTTTTAAACCATTCTCATTTATTGATTTTGATAAGTCTTTATATTTTTTCGTAATATAATCTCCAACTAATCCAGCTAATATTATTACTTTATCTACCTCCTCTAACACTTTTAAAATTTTTTCTTTATTTCTGAAATCAATGAAAAGATTTTTAACATAGAAGTTTTTTTTTGAATTTAAATTAATCTGATCTTTATAAATTTTGTTGTCTAAATTATAAACAAATAATTTTTTTTCTATACAGCTTTTTATCAACACAGAACCTATATAACCAGAACCACCAACTATTAGAATTTTTTTCATTTAACTTGTTTAAAAAAATTTTCTGTTTGCTTAATTAAATTTGTATCCCAGTCAGGAAAAGGAATTTTTTTTGATATTAATTTTAATCTAGTCTTAATTAATCCATCTCCAACAAAGTTTAATAAGTTAGCAGTTGAAATAGCATCGACTTTTCTTTTTCCTAAACCTTCATAAATATGTATGAAATTTCCTGTGCCGCCTGATAAAATAATAGATCTATTAAAATTTTTTGGGATTAGATCAAGCATTTCAAAATCTAAACCATTTCCGGTTCCATCTCTGTTAATCGAATTTAAATATAATTCTCCAAAATTTATTTGTGATAAAGATTCCAAATATTTTGAAGGGTCTAACTCCTGTTTTTTTTGTCCATTATTTGTAAAAAGATAATAATTCCCATCAATCTTCTTTAAATCTACTCCGATAACTATTGATTGTTCACCATAAATGCTCGCAATGTCATCGATAACATTTGGATTGTCCAAAACTGAGGTATTCAACAAAATTTTGTCTGATCCATTAGTTAAAAAATACCTAGCATCTGATAGATTATTTATTCCGCCACCTACTGTAATTGGTATGAAGCAATCTTTTGATATTTCTTGAACGGCTTCGATAAAATGTTTTTTATCTCTTTTTGATCTAGATACATCTAAAATAATTAATTCATCTACATAATATGAAATATTTTTGAAGTTATAATTCTTTTTTAACCAATTAGTATCGCCTACATTTTGTAGATTAAAGTTTCTACTTTGAAAGAATGAATTTTCGCTGTATAGCAAAGTAAAAACTAGTCTCTTTTTTATCATTTGATTTGGAAAAAATTTTGAAAAATCTTTATTCCACTAGATTGACTTTTTTCAGGATGAAATTGAACACCAAAAATATTTTGAAGTTCAAAAGCAGCTAAGAATTTTGTTCCATATTCACAAATTGCATATTCAGAATTATTTTCAGCCATCATTTTGTAAGAATGCACAAAATAAAAATTATCTTTTTCATTACAATTTTTTAGTAATCTAAAACTATTAGTCTTTTTCGTAATATTATTGAAACCTACATGTGGTATTCTTAATTGTTTTAAATCAAATTTTGTAACTTCATTACGAATTAATCCTAAACCTTCAGATAAACCATCTTCTGTGCTAGATTTTCCAAGTAATTGCATTCCTAAACAAATGCCCAAAACATTTTTCTTTTTTATTGTTGCATACTCTTTTATCTCATCAGATAAACCCAATTCTTTTAAATTTATCATTGCTTTTTTGAAAGAACCTACTCCAGGAAGTATCAAAGATGAGAATTTATTAATTTCTTTAAAATCATTACTGACTCTGTAATTAATGCCTAAATACTTTAATATATTAATTACTGAATTAATATTTCCCATTCCATAATTTATAATACCAACTAGCATCCTTACTTTATTTGAAACGTTGGCACCCAGATGCCATTTTCTTTTCTAAAAAGGTCTTTGTTAACATGAGAGTCTAATACAACATCAAATTCTTTTTTGGTCATCTCATAATAATCGAGATATAAATCTAGATATTCTCTTGGATAACTGTTGTCATACAGTTTTACTAAATTGATTGCTTGATCTCTTGTCATTGCTCCCCTTCTGATTTCTATGCCTGCATCTTGGGTTGCACGACCGAAACCAAATTTTAAATACATTAAGTATGTGTGCAAGGCAAAAATGGCTTGATCGTTTTGAGCAAAATTAGTAAACGTTCCTACATTTGATTTTTTACTTTCATTGAATTTGTATTTTTCTTTCGAAAATAAATAGTTTCTATAAGAGTCCCATGGCTCAAAAAATCCCCAATGAGTTAGTTTGAGATTCTTATCAATTGTTTCCTTTTCATCAACTGTAAACCAGAATAATTCCTCCCGACTTAAGTTTGTTGCGGTACAGATTTCTTTATGTTCGCCTTCAAAATAATTGTTGACCATAAATTTTAAATCAAAAAAAGGGTTGTTCTTATTTTTTGAAGAGCCACCATACTCAACTTCCCCATCCTCTCCGTAGAATATTAATTCAATATTGTTTGATATAGCCAATCTTATCATTGAAGTAAAAACTGATACTAACCAACCATAATAAGGTGAACCTTTTTTTATAAATCCGATTTTATTCATTTTTCTCATAGCGTTAGAGTTTGTTGTTAAATGTACATGATCAAATCCTTTGCTAATAAAATTTTTGAGATTTTCTTTTCCTACCTCTAGCTCAATTGGAGGTCTGGTAGTTGCAGTTAATATATTCAGTTTATGTTTATCTCTAAGTTGATAAGCGACATAAGTACCATCTTTTCCACCACTTACAGGTACTAAACAATCATAATTTCCTTTTTTATTTTTCTTAATACCCTCTAATAAATTTAACAAAGTTTTTTGTCTCAAATCCCAATTTAAATTTTTTTTCTCTTGCATCCATTGGCATGCATTGCAAAGTCCTTTTTCATTGAAGGTAATCCTTGGTCTTGTGGACATGTTTAAACAATTAGTACACCAGTAGATATTTTTCATTAAGATATTTTAGTTGATGTAATTTAAAAATTTGTTATTGCCTTCATCTATACTAATATAATTTTTTTTAATGTAATTATGTTCTTCATGCCAATCATTTTCTTTTACAGTGTTTAGATAGTTTATAATTTCTAGGAATTCATTTTCAGATAGTCTCTCTGTGTTTATCCAAAATTTTCCTTTTTTGCTAATTTCTGGATACAAAAAATTCCTAGTATTTAGTGGATATAAGTTTGGCCTTAGTCCAAAAAATGCAACTTTTTTACCTCTGGCGAGCATTTCATAGCCTAAAGTGGAGTCTATCGTTATTATTAAATTAGCGTTTGAACAAATATTGTATGTATCTCTTTGATTATAATTTTTTACGTATTCAAAACTTAAATCATTATCAAAATTTTTCGAAAAAAAATCCTTTTCACCATTGCTTTCATCGTATCTTCCAATCACTGATAGCTTTCTATTAAATTTTTTGCAGTAATTACTTAAATATTTTAGTAAGCTAGGCTCATTTTTAATAAAATCGTACCATGTCAAATTTTTAAAAATTTTTTTCTCATCTTTATTAGGTCTAAAAGTTGAAATATATAGAATATCTCTTTTTATAATTTCACCTTCAATTTTTTTTTCAATATTGTTTACAAAAGAACCTATAAACTCAATTTTAGTTTTAATTAAGTTTTCGTATTTTTTTCCAAGTTTTTCATTCCAAACAAAGATAGCATCACAAGATAAATCTTTTTTTTCTTCCTGGTACGAGGAAAAAATATCATTATACTCAGTTCTCAACCCTCTCTGTATAGATAAAGTTTTACATTGATAAAATTTTTTAATTTCATAAAAAAATAAATTGTTATCTATTAAAGTTATTATTATTTTAGGCTTAATAGTTTTAATATAAAAAATTAAGTAGTATTTATAACTTAATTTAAAGTTAAAAAAACATTTTAACAAGATCCAAAAATTTATAATTTCCTTCCTGGTATTCAATATTTCAGTTTCGTTTTTTTTTAGATAATTAAATAGATGACTACTTTCCTCGGCATCGAATATTAAGAATTTTTTTTCTTTCAATATTCTAAAAGATATTCTAAGTCTAATTAATGTTAATATTTTTTTAAACACTTGATGTTTTTTTAAGTTGAGCATTATCTAGTAGATAAACTTCATTACATATATTTAGAGTAGAATCTTTATGTGAAATAATTATAATTGTTTTATTATTTTTAAACATTGTAATAAAATCTAGAATTTTTTTCTCAGTATCTTTATCCAAACCGTTAGTGAATTCATCTAAAATTATAAACTCTCTATTTTTATACAAGGCTCTAGCTAAAGCTATTCTTTGAGCTTGACCGCCTGAAATTGATGCGCCCCTGTCTCCTAAAGTAATTTCTTTATTTTTATCAGATGAATAAATTTTATGATGCTTTATATCATCTAGATTCAGTGCTTTTACAATATTTTTGTAGTTCTCGCTTTTATTGCTATCAAATTTTTCTCCGAACAGAATATTTTGTTCAATTGTTTCATCAGTAAGGTAAATACTTTGTGGAACATAGCTAATCAAGTCTTGCCAATGTTCTAAATTGTCTTTTATGTTTTCTCCATCAACTTCAATTGATCCATCATAACTATCAATTAATCCTAACAATATATTGCACAATGTAGATTTTCCAGAACCAGTTAAGCCTTTTATGCCTATAATTGAACCTTTGCTAATTTTTAAATTCAAATTATCTAAAATTAATCTTTTATCGTATCTAAATGTTAGATTCCTTATTTCTAAAAAACTGTCAATTTTCTTAATATGCTTCTTGTCTTTTAACTTTTTATCTAGAATTGTTTTTGTCCTTAAAAATAATAAATTATCTAGTAAATTAATCGAACTATTAGAAAACTTTATACCTTGAATACTAACAATAACTTTATTAACGCTCGGAGCTAATTTAATTGATGAAACAGCGTAAACACTTAATAAGACTGTGACTTCAACCATGTTTCTGTCACTGGTCGCTATAATAAAAAAAATTAAAGAGAAAACAAAAATTGCAGCAAATTCAAACCAGTATTTAGGTAATTTTTGAAAAAAATAAATTTTTTCAGCTATTTCATGTCTTTTGTCGTTGAAAATATCGTATCTTTTTTTAAAAAAATCGAATTTATTGTAAATTTTAATTTCCTTAATTAAAGATATAGCTTCAAGAATCTTTTTATTTGTCTCAGATTGCGCGATGGTATTGTCTATACCAAGTTGAATTATCTTTTTATTTACCAAATTATAAAAAATTATTCCAAATATTGTAAGCACTAGTAATATTATAAATGTAATCGATGGATACAAAAAAATTAGAAAGACTAAAATTGAAAAAATTAAAAATAAATCAAAAAATAATTGAATATAGAAGATTAATGCATTTCCGAATAAGCTGACTTCCTCTTTTAATATCGAGAGGAATTCCGAGCTGTTTTTTTTATTTACAAATATAAGGTCTTCTTTCAAGATGTTTCCAAAAATTCTTTTAGAAATATCATTTTGTATTTCAAAAATAAATTTTGACTCAAGCTTGCTTACAATAGTCAAAATTAAACTTTTTATTAAGAAAACAATAACAAAGAAACTAGCTGAAATAGCTATTAACGTATATCTGCTATAATAATCAAATAAATAGGAAAGGTCATAATTAAAAAAATTTAAACTTTGATTATCTTGAGTAAAAAAGACTCCAACAACTGGTATTACCGCAGAAATACTTAACAATTCAAAAAAAGTTGTAAGAAAGATCAATAGTAAAAAAATATAAGCCCCTTTTCTTTGGTCTTCACCTAAAATTCTCCAAATCTTTTTAAATAGTACTTTCAAATTCGTATATCTTTTTATTGTATTTTATTTCTATTTTCACAAGTTCTTTAAAAATTGTAAAAATATTTGTTTTAAATGATTAATCCTTACGAGTTATATCTTCTATAAAAATACTTAGATTTTTTTAAAAAAAAAATAAACATCATACTTTTATGATTTTTGCTACCTTCCTCATGTCATCTTTGGTATCTACCGACTTAGATTTGTCTGATAGTTTAATGAGCTTAACTTTATATCCATTTTCAATAAACCTTAGAATTTCAATATCTTCATTCTTTTCCAGAAATTTTTTATCATTTTTTAATTTTTTAAAACTCTTAAAAATTTCTTTAGGGAAATTGTAAACTAAAATTTGTCTAAAACCTTTATAATTATTTTGAGATTTAGTAGATGGTATTCCTGCTCGAGAGGCATAAATTAATTCATAATTTTTATTAAAAACAATTTTCGGAATATTTGGATTTTGCATAATCTTTTTTGAATTGAAATTTGAATATCCCAATAGCACAAATTTATTATTTTTTTTCTTTAGAATAAATCTAATAATTTTTTTTAAATCCATTGGATTAAATATAGGCTCATCTCCTTGAACATTTATATAATTTTCTGCTAAAACTTTTTTAGATACTTCGTAAACTCTATCTGTGCCAGTTAAACATTTGCTAGAGGTCATTAAATATTTAATTTTATGAATTTTACAAATATCTGCGATTTTTTTTGAGTCGCATGCGACTATTATATTTTTGGGATCAGTTGCTTTACTGCATTGTTTATAAGTTCTAACAATCATTGGTAAACCATTAATATTAATTAAAGGTTTATTAGGTAGTCTTTTTGATTTTAATCTAGCGGGAATGACTACTAAAAATTTCATAATTTTTCCCATAGCTCCGCACTTTACTAATCGTTGATTAGTTCGAAAATATTTTTAGTCATTTTAAACAAATAAATTATTTGTCGTATTTTTGTTAATTGTAACTCTTAAACTTCCGAGTTTAGCAATCATTAAATTATTAGTTTTTTCCAGAATCTGAAAAATATAATGAGTGCCGTAACCGAAATCTATGTTAACTTTATCTTTGTTCTTAATTAAATTGTAAAAAAAATTATTAGTTAAAATATTTTTAGTATCTTCATTTTTTCTACAAAAACTTACAAATTTCTCTATATTTTTTGAAACTATACTATTAGTATTTAATACTGTTTTGACGCCTTTTGTGTATCTAATTTTGTTAAATTTATCTGAGAATTTATTATCATCGAAAAAGACAAATATGTATTCTCCTAATAAGTTTTTGTAGATTATTTTATCTTCTCTACTCCTATTAATAACTTTTTTTCTCTTCAGTATAAACTTAGGTTGGTAAATTTTTACCTTTTCATCAATTTTTCTTAACTCGTCCTTTAAAAAGTCAACTCCTATTTTTTTTAGTTTTATCGTGATCCACATTTTAATTTTTCTTTTTATTTGAATTTAACTTATCAAGTTCTTCTTTTTCTTTTTTTAATTCATCATACTCTTGAATTTTTTTTCGCATGAACTTAATTGTCAGATTAGTTTTTTCTGCAATACCTAAGGGTGTTAAAATATACAAATAATTAAGTTTATTTTTGTTTTTTTTAAAATTTTGAATTTTTATTATACCTTTATCTTTTAGTGCTTTTAGACAGTAGTTCACTTTACCAAGACTTAGATTAAATTGCTTCGCAAGCTCTCTTTGAGATTTTGAGGGATTTTTGGAAATCTCTCTTAAAATATCGAACTGTTCATTATTAAGTTTCATATTATTTTTATTTAGTGTACAATTATTGAACATTATACCGTTCAAAACTTGAACTGTAAAGTAAATATTAGAAATATATTGATGATTATTTGGTTAATAAGTTTATTAGGGTCTGGAGAGACGACTTTAGCTAAAGCCCTTAAAAATTTTGATTAATATTATGCTTAAAAAAATCATATGGTTTACTGGACTTTCAGGGTCAGGGAAATCCACATTAGCAATATTGCTAAATAAAAAACTTTTAAAATTTAATTATAAAACTAAAATTATTGACGGTGACTTGTTCAGAAAAAGAAACAAAAATTTAAATAATTTTACAAAAAAAAATATATTTGAGAATAATTTATCAATAATTAAATACATTTTAAAAATTCAAAAAAAATATGATTATATTATAGTTGCAGTCATATCGCCTCTTTCTAGTACTAGATACAAAGCAAAAAGAATTTTTGGGGAAAATTACTATGAAATTTACGTACATTGTAGCAAAAAAGAATTATTAAAAAGAGATCCCAAAGGACTTTACGCACTTGCTAAAAAAAATAAATTAAAAAATTTAATTGCATTTAATTCTAAAATTGTCTATGAAAAATCAAATTATAAAAAAATAACAATCAATACCGAAAAAAATAATCTACAAAATTGCGTAAAAAAAATTTTCAAAAAAATATGATGAAAAAATTTGATTGGAGAAAAAAGTCTGGAATTTTCATTGGAAGATTTCAGCCATTTCATGATGGTCATAAAAATATATTTTTGAATATTTTAAAAAAAAATGGGCAAGTAGCAATATTAGTGATGGATAGCCATGGCATAAATAAAAAAAATCCATTTAAGTTTAACTATGTAAAAAAGAAAATTCTGTCTAGTTTGAAAAATTATAGAAGTAAATTCAAGATTATTAAAATCCCAGTCGTCGCTGAAGTTGTTTACGGTAGAAAAGTTGGATACAAATTTAGAAAAGTTAAATTATCCAAAGCATTAGAAAATATATCGGCTACTAAGATAAGAAAAATAAGCTATACAAAATGAAAAATATAAAAATTATTTGTACTTTAGGACCTTCATCTTTTAAAAAAAAAACTCTCGATTCACTTAAAAAAACAAAAGTTAATGTTTTTAGAATTAATTTATCTCATACAAATAAAAGTGATATTAAGAATAAAATTTTATATTTAAGAAAAAATAAGATTAAAAATATTTGTTTAGATACTGAAGGAGCACAACTTAGAACAACAAAAACTAAAAAACGATATCATTTAAAAAAAGGTACTAATATAAAAGTTTCAAATAATAAAACGATTAGTGATAATACAGTAATAAACTTGTACCCAAAATTTAACTTACTTTCTTTAAGTCGAAATTCTAAAATAGAAGTTGGTTTTAGTAATTTAAAATTAAAAGTATTAACTAAAAATTTCAAGACAAATTACTTACTATGCAAAGTTATTAAAAGTGGATTATTAGAGTCAAATAAAGGTGTTCACTTGAATAAAAATATAAAATTACCTGCCTTAACAGAAAAAGATATTTTTGCATTAAATTTAGGAAAAAAGATGGGCATAAAATATTACGCTATTTCATTTGTAAATAACCATAAAGATATTGATGAAGTTAAAAAATTGGTTAAATCTAAAAATTTTATAATTTCTAAAATAGAAACAAAAAAAGCACTTAATGATTTAAAAAAAATATCTCAAAGTTCAAGCGCTCTATTAATTGATAGGGGAGACTTATCGAGATATATCCCGATAGAGGAAATTCCTATAATTCAAGAAAAAATTATTGCTAATGGTAAAAAAAATAATACACCAGTTTACGTAGCAACAAATTTATTAGAAAATATGATTAAAAATAATGAACCTACTAGAGCTGAGAGTAACGATGTCTTTTCGACTTTGAAACAAGGAGCATCTGGTTTAGTCTTGGCGGCAGAGACTGCAATAGGACAAAACCCTATTGAATGTGTAAAATTTTTAGCAAAGTCAATTAAGGTTTTTAAAAAATACCGAAAAACTAATTCATAATTTTTAGATAGGATGAACAAAAATAAATATTTTTACATAGAGCCATTAGCAAAAAATATCGTTTTTGTTGATGGACTATCTAGAACTGGAAAACTGATGACTGGAGCAATTTTGTCTTCATTTAATAGAATGGAAAGTATTGAATCTGGGGAAACTTTTGAGCATTTTTTACCAGCCCTAAAACTAAAAAAATGTAGTTTCGATTTTGCTAAAAGTTACCTTTGTAATTATATTAACCAACTAATCTACAATAAAATGATATCTAGAAATGTTAATTTCAGAGCAACCGATAGGACTGGAATACCAAATTATTTTAACCCTAAAATTTATAAAAAGAGACTTAAAATGAAAGAAGGAGATATTGTTTTAGAGAGAATTAAAAAAAGTAAGCCTATACTTCCATTTATAACTCACGATTTAATGGTAAATTATAGTATTTTTTCAAAATTAAAACTTAATGTTAAATTTATACAAATCTTTAGAAATCCAATAGATCTAGCATATTCATGGTACAAAAGAGGCTTAGGCAACAGGTTTGGAAATGATCCAAGAATATTTACATTATTGTTAAAAAAAAATAAAAAACCATATCCTTGGTATCTTTATAATTTTTCAAAAAAGTTTATCCATATGAACAATGTTGAGAGATCTATATACTATGTAATTTTGCTT
>MDTA01202070.1_pt1 | contig 14377 bp, 18 predicted proteins | sample 811151 | NCBI WGS metagenome assembly MDTA01 (sample SAMN05326648, study PRJNA326480) | marine metagenome | isolation source: seawater | place: Indian Ocean: South | collected 2010 | reverse complement strand
CTTAGTGTAAGCTGGGTGGTTGTCTGCAGCAGTAATTTCAGATCCAGATAATACTCTAAATGCCTTTATACCATCTTGGTCTTCATCAGCGAAAGATGAAAGAGATGCAGTAATTTTGAATATAGTTCCTGCAGCTACAGAAGCTGAAAGATCTGAATCATAGTCTACGTCTGCCCATACAGCAGATGCAGAACCAACTAATATATTAGATTGTGTTGCATTCATTGAATAGCCGAATTTTCCACCGCCGTAGAAACCGCCAGTTGACTCACCTGAAGCAGACGTATTACCCATAATGTCTGTTCCAGCTGTAAATCCAGTACCAGTCTTAGTAGTACCGTATTTGAAGTCTAAGAAGAATACAAGTCCTGAAGGAAGGTTCATTGGTTGAACAGATACAAAATCTTTTGCAGCGATTTCACCAAAGATACGTCTAACTAACGGAAGAGCTACTCCTGACCACTCTTCTTTCGAACCACCTGTACCAGTTTTTGAGTTTTCATCAATTAACTGACGTGCTTGGTTTTCAAGAAGAATTGCCATTCCTGACTTTTCATATTCGTTTCCGATACCTTCTAATAGACCAGTATTTTCCCACTTAGATGTTAATGCTTTACCTTCGTCTAATTGACGTTTGTGTGCAGCACCAGCATCTGTGATAAGATTGTTAATACTTTCCATTTTAGATTTCTCCTCTAATTTTTAAGACAGACTATAATAGACCTGCCAATTTTTTCATTCTACTTGCCATTTCGTTACCTTCTGTGATAACTGTTTTTGGCTTTGTTGTTTTTTGAGCTTTGGATGCTAAACCTTCAGTTCTTAACTTTTTAGTTTTATTAACTGGGTTTTTCATGCTTTCAGCTAAAGTCGTGTAAACAAGCTTCACTTCTCTTAATGATTGAGCTCTATCAAAAGTTTCTATAACTCTTAATTTTTGAGACTCAGTCAAGTTTTGAGACTTGAATAATTTGTTTGAGAACAACAGTTTTGCGTTTAGAAGGTTAACTTCATTCAAAGTAGATTTCAAAGATCTGATAGTATCGTAAGCTTCTTCAAGTTGCTCTTTATACATTTCATCTTTCTCATCTTCGTCTTCTTCTTTTAATTCAGTGTCTTCATCATCATCGTCTTCTTTCAAGGCTTGTAAGATAGATTCAATGTTAAGTTCTTCGTCAATATCTTCAACGTCTTCTTTCATTTCATCTTTCTCATCTTCGTCAGCTTCAGATTTTTCATCTTTAGCTACTTCTTTAACTTCCTTGTCTTCGTCTTCATCTTCTTTCATTTCAGAGTGGTCTTTTTCGTCCTCTTTCATTTCAGAATCTTCATCCTCAAGTTCTTTGATGATTGCTTCTAGCTCTAAGTCCATGTCGTCATCGTCATCACCGTGGTCTTCTGAATCTTCATCATCATGACCAGGTACATGTCCTTCATCTTCTTCGTCGTCTTCTTTGACTTCCTTGTCTTCATCTTCGTCTGCTTCTGTAAGTTTATCAACAACTTTTACATTGCTGTCTTCAGTACCAGGATCGCCAGATGCTTTCTCAGTTTCGTCTTTCTCATAATCATCTCCACTAGATTGGTTAACTTTATTGTCACCTGCACCAATGTTTGATGAATCTGATTGTTCTTCCAATTCTTCATTCTCATCTAACTCCTCTTCGATTTTGTTAGATAACATAGACTGAAGTTTTGGCGTAAACGCTTCTTCAAGAGCTAATTTAGCATTTGCAATTGCAGTTTCTCTGACAGCCTTAGCGTCAGCGATAGCTTCCTTTAATAAGTTGCTACTTGCCATTGTGTTTCTCCTAAATTTTTAATTTGGAAATAAGATTATTGGAATCTTAATAGGTAGGGTTAAAATTATTTTGACACTATATAAGAAGAATAGTGTATTATTTGAATATAAATATATCTAAATATATGAAAAGTAAAAAAGGGAAGCTAAAAATTAGCCTCCCTTGTAAAATATTGTTAAAAAATGTATTATTTTGCTCCGTTTTTGGTAATTACCATCCAACAGTTGTTTTTTCCATACATTCTTTTTTGCTGAGCATCATACTTCTTTTGCATAGCTCTAGCTCGTTCCATCTTCACTTTCTTTTTATGTGATGGCTTTTCGTAATAAGCTTTTTCTTTATATCTAAATAGTGTATCAGAATCTTTCATCTGTCTTTTAAGATATTTAAGTGCTTTTTCTAATGTTCCTGGTTCTGAATCTGGTACTCTTACACCACTAGGATTACCTGATAAGTAAAAGTCTGCTCTAGTGTGTCGCTTCTTGAAAGGTCTTTTCTTGAAGTCTTTCTTTTTGAAATTGTCTTTTTGCATTCTATAGTTTTTTAGTTAAACAAAATATTAGTTAAATATAAACAAAAAAAATGACATATAAAAATTATATGCCATTTATTTTCAACAAATTTAAGAAAAGTTTATTTTATATTTTTCTTCATCCACTTAATAATGTAGTTCATTAGTTCTTTCTGAGCTGGTTTGATATCACTTGGTTCTGTCATAGGTCCATTTTTCCATTCTTTCCAACCGTCTAATATTAAAGATAATCCTTCATCTAGGTCTCGCATGATTTCAATATATTCTTCCTTCAATACTTTACTGTCTTGCTCTTTCAACCATTGTTTTCTTTGCCACGAATGTATATCAAATTGTTTTTTCATTTTAGTATCCTCTCAAATTATTACCTTGCTATACCAACCAATCCCTTAAACTTGATAAATTGCTTTTTTATCTGCTTATACGCTTTTTTAACTCTATTGTAAGGTCCAGGCATATCAAGAGCCATCATATTTTCAGCTCTAATTATAGATTGCATAGCTTGGTCAAGTTCTCTATCAACTCTAGTAGTTTTTATTCTAGGCGCAGCTTCATTTTTCATAGCTTTACCTATAGCTTTTCTTCTATTCATTAGATACTTATCAGTTGCATCTTTATCACCATCATTATCTATATCACCATCTTCTTTACCAACTGGATCCATAGCTTCACCTAGGTCATAATATCTACCAAGTTTATTTCCTAAGTCTTCATATAAAGATTCTAATCTATGCTGCATTCCAACCATTTCTCTAGCTGTTTTTGTGAAAGCTTTGGCTGTATTGTTTATATCTTTAGAATCTCTCTTTATAGTTAGTGCATCAAACCAATCATCTGATTCGTCAATAATAAAATTACTTGCACCAGACATTAAAGTTTCCATATTTTCTATAATAGACTTAAGTTCTGATTCTCTGTATATGTGTTTTCCATACTCATTGAATTTTTGCATAGCCTCTAGAAAAGTTTTCTTTTGTTCTGGAGCTAGTTTAGATTCAGCTAATATTTTTCTAAGTTTCATTATTTTTACTCCGATTATCTAATATTAAAGTTTCTAATAAATACAGAAGCTGATGCCGCACCAACATTTGGTGTTGCAACTCGAGCTATACTAAATTCATATAGTTCACCTGCAGTTAATTGTCCACCGTTTATAGTTCCACCTCCACTAAATGTTATTGAAGTATCTGCATGGATTGCGTCACCATGTAGAATTATAGCTCCTGCACCATAATTAGAACCTGTAAAGTCAGTTATAGTATTTTTTGCACATTGAACTACCCCTTGGTACTTTCCAGGGTGACCTAATCTTTTGAAGTCAGTGTAGTTTTTTCCTGTTCCGTCTGTACTTAATGCCATTCTAGTTCTCCATATCTCCTAATATTTCTCTAATTATTGAATTTACTTTACAGTATTTGTCGCATTGTTCCCATTCACTAACAGCCATTTTATTAACTGATTCTGATAATGATGTAGGTTTCATAAATGCGCCATGTGTTGAAGGGTTAGAAACAAAGTCCCAACAAATTAGTTCAAAATCTTGACCAACTTTAACCGTATCTTCATTTACCTGCTCTACACTTCCTAATCCTCTACTACTTATTCCAAGTTTTATTCCTGCTTTTAATAGTTCTTTCAGTATTTTTCCAGCTGGAGTATCCAATATTTCAACCTTTCCAACAACATCATCACCTTCAAAAAATGCATCTAAAACATTATGAGATACATTTTGTAAATTTACAACAGATGATTCTGGGTGGTCTAATTCACCTAATGCTCTTTTTTCTGCTATTTGAACTTTTTTATAGTTCTTAACTTCTCTCATCAAGATTTCTTTAGGATAAACTCTACCATTTTGATTCTTTGCACCGGCTCTCTGTAATACTCCTTGTACTACAACTCTACCATTGTTTTTTGCCTCTGACTCAGTAATCATCTGAGGAGTGACATCAAAAAGTGTATAATCTATCAATAATTGCTTATTAGTCATATCAAATTACTCCAGTTTTATTATCCTATATCACCAGAACCAAAAATAGTTACTCCTGTTGGGTCATCGTGAGTTGCAATTAAATTACCGTTTACAACAACTCCAGTTGCAGTAATATAATCAAATTCTAAATATGAACCTGAACAACCTGCATCACCTGCATTATTAGCAGCTGATAAAGATATGTGAGTATCTCCTTCGGCTTGAGATGCGATAATTGTATCATCACCTGCATCTGAAATTACAGATACACTACCTGTTAACTTTGTAGTAGTTCCGTCTGGACCAACTCTAAGTTGTACTGGGTTAGATGCAACAACAACTTTGTAATTTAATCCAATATTTGCAGTTGAAGCTGCTGGTAATTTAATTACAGATTCAGCTGAGTCTGTTCCTGGTGCAGTAATTATTACTCTACCACCTGCAGTATCAGATGAAAGGTCTGTTAAGGTTGCATGTGACGCTATTTGAGTTCCACCTTGACCGTTATGGCAAGAGTCAACTAAATCAGCAAAGTTTGATTCTGTTGGGACATCTCCAGCGTTGAAGTATCCCTTTAATGTTGTTTTTCCTACTTGTGACATTTATTATCTCCTCTTAATTATTCGTAACTCGATGTTGATTTTGTAGGTGTTTAGTTCTTTCTTCCCACAAAAACTTATCTCTATTAAACTTCTTTTTAGCTTTTTCCATGTTTTCAGTCATTAGCTTTTTATTTTCTGGTCTACTACTCCAGGTTTGCCATGTAAAATTATACATTGTATTCTCCTAAGATGCCCATACGCCTTTCTTTCTATATAGGTCAAAAAAAATTCTGGCTACTTCTCTACGAATAGCCTTTCTAATTGCCTTAACCTCATCAGCAGTTAGAGCTTCTGTTATTTTTTCTTTTGTTTCCATTAAGATGCAAGTTCTCTCAATTTTTGAGAAACCTTAATTAGTCTCTCTGCAATCTTCGTCATTCTAGGACCAGTAGATTTCCAATATGAATCTCTTCCTACTCCATCTTCTTTTTTAAGTTTACTTGCTCTGCTTATGATTCTATCTATCTCAAACAGTCTCTTATTTATTTCTTTAATAGCACCGTTTACCTTTTGTCTTGAATTTTTGGTATCATCTTTCTTAAATGATGGATAATTTAATCCAAATATTTCTGCAATTACTTCTGAGTGTTTCATATTTTCTCCCAAAGGTTTTGTAGGTTTATATTTTGCGCCATAATAAACGGGCTTCTTTTTCTTTTTTGCTAATTTATATCCACCTGACATTGCCGTTTTCTTTCTTCGTTTTTCATACTTTGGCAAGCCACCTGTAAAAGCCATAGGCGTTTGATAACCTGGTACACCAGCTGTAGTGCTTATTTCTTCCAAGTCATCTTCTAAATATAAATCAACAAGTTCGTCTAAGTTTTTATCCGACATTTCTAACTTCCTCTACTAATTCAGATAATCTTAGTACATTCAATATTTTCTTTTCATCAATTCTTTTCTTATTAAGAACTGAGTTTTTAATTTGTTTTGCAACTTCTTTAAGTTTTATTTTTACAACAGGATCTTCAACTGTTTTCATACTTTTTTGAAGTACCTTTAGGTTTTCTGCTACTACCTTTTGTAATTTGCCTCTTAAATTTTCCGTATTAGATATATTGTTAATATATTCTCTAAGGATAGATGCTTGAGATTCAGAAAGCTTGTTGTATTTACTATTAAATTTATCTACTAAAACTTTATATGCTAATAGTCTTAGATCTTTATCTTCTTGTCTAAATGCTTCAACTACTCTATCTACATGTGAAGAATCTTTAATATTTTTACACACATGCTCAACAATATTTGCTCTAGATTGAAGTATTATTTTAGGATTAGAATATCCTTTTGAATTTATAGACTCGAATAAAGTATAAATGGAAGCATTTTGTTTATACTTTCCAATCTTTGCCTTAAAGAATTGTTCTACATCATAATTCTTTTTTATCTCTCTAATCAAGTTATACTTTTCTCTTCTCAAATTAGTTGCACTTAACTTAGCTCTTTCTCTAATAACTAAGTCTACGAGTTTTTCTGCTCTATATTCTGTATTATGTTTTTCTTTTAATAGAGTTTGATATAAGTGCAATTCTGTCTTTAGCGTTGTGCGTTTGCCAAAATACTCCTTAATAATCGCTATCGCTGGCGATTTTTCAACTCCGTTTAATGTGTCGGTTGTAATTTGTCTTACCAACAACTCAAACAATATACCTGTATTTTTTACTTTCGAATGTTTAGCCATAGTATGCCCTTATTGCTTTCTTGTCTCTTATATAAATATACGAGATTACGCCTTTGTGTCCTCTTCTGATAATAAGTTGTTCTCATCTAACATAGATTTTTCATTTAGAGCAACCTTTTTATCAATATTCATACTTTTTAATACTTCTTTCGCACTAACCTTAATGCTTCTATCTCTATTTTTTATGTCTCTAGCTCTTGTTTCGTCACCTAATGGATCTCTACCTCTTGGAGCTCTCTGAGTACCATAATCTACATCTTCTTCAGGTCTACCAACATCACTATCGTCTTTACCACCTCTTGTTTTTCTAGTGTCTCCTGATGCAGAAAGAGTTGCTTTATTTTTATCCTTTACTTTTTCAGCAATTTCATCTTCTCCTTTTGCAGGGTCTTTACCTTCTTGTTGAATCATATCTTGTCTATATACTTGTATAATATCTTCAACAACTTTTTCTCTTTCAAGATTAACCTCATCTTTACTCATTTTCCAAATGTTTTCGTATATCCAATCTTCAGATAACATTTTATTACTTTTTATTGCATCTGCAAGAGATACCTTTTTATCAAATACATCTAATTTTTCTTGCTCTGCTATAGTAGATGGATTTGTTAGTTGAAGACTAAAGTCTACTAAGTCTGCGTCTGAATATCCTTGTGTATATAAATGTATGATTGCTATTTTAGTAAGCTCAGAAACAAATATTCGCTGGATTCTTTCAATTGTTCTTGAAAATCTTACATCTTCTGCAGCAAGAGTTGCTTTACCTTCTACATTTTCATCATAACCTAAAAATGCTTTTGGTACTCTTAAACCTGCCATCATTCTATTTCTTAAATATTCTATATCATCAACTCCTGTCCATTCTAATCCACCAATATCTTCAATAGCAGTATTTGAGTTTCCACCTCTTACGGGTAAATAAAAGTCTTCAATCATGTTTTGTAAATTAAACTTCATGTTGTACTCACCTGTAGTTTTATCTACGTATGGTACTTTTTTCATTTTATTTATTACCTTTTGCATGTAAGTATCTACTTCAGCAGGAGGAATATTTCCTATATCTATCTTAAATGCTCTTTTTTGTGGTGCTCTCATAATTCTATGAATCATCATTGCATCTTCCATAAGAGTTAATTGTTTCCAAGTTTTTCTTGGTTGTTCTATCATAGACTTTCCGTATGGTAAAAAGTTTGTATCTTGTAATAATCTAAAGTGTGCAACTTCATAATTTTCAAATATTTTTTGATTATGTTTAGCTTTTCCTCCGTATGCAGCCGTTACTCCTCCATAAGTTTCATCATATATAAATTCAACAGCTTCAGGTCTGGCTGGATCTATTCCTTCTTGTCTAGTTATAGCATAAGGAGATAAAGGATTACAGCCTGTAACTCCTAGTTTTTCAACAATATGTAATTGAAGATAGAAGTCTCCATATTTACACATCATTCTAATCCAAGGATATAAGTTAAATTCAACATTTAGTATATCGTAAAAGAGATTATGTAGTATTTCTTCAATCTCTTTCTTACCACTTTTAATTTCTAACACATCTCCAAATTCATTTTTTAGTGTAGATTCGTCGGCATATACGTCTAGTGCAGCTGAAATTATAGAATCATTATCCATAGCCTCATAATCTTTGAATAGCTCGTTTCTAAGTTGATTGAAACCTTGACTAGGATCGTATATAGAAGAACCAGCTTGAGATGAATGAAGTCTATTATATCTATCAATTAAGACATTTGTTTCTAGATTTCCAGCTGATTGAGCTCTAGCAGGATCGATAACTTTTAATCTGTTATCTCCAACTTTTCTAGCTACTCCTTGTCTACTAATTAGTTTTTTTAATCTTCCGAATAATGTTTTGTCTGCCATTGTATTTTCCCTATTTTATTAACCACGTCAAATCTTCTCCTGGATTGTTACCACTTTCCCATTTCCAATCCTTGTGCACATCATTTTGAGTATATAATCCGTCAGTTTTTACAATATGGTTAATTGCATTCTTACTTAGTTGTATACCATCATTTCTAAGCTTAAGAGCCGTATCTCGTACCCATAAGCCTATTGCTAATGACATCACTAAGTCATCGTTATATCCTCTTTGGGCTTCTGCTCGGTGTCCTTTCCAAACAAATACCGCAAGCTCATCTAAGAGCCTGGTGGATCTAACAATAAACGTTTTTTCTCTAAAATAAATATCAAGTTTTGAAATTAAAAGTGGCCTGGTTTTACTAGATGTTGTAAATCCTGGAGTCATTTGACTTTTATCTTTCAAATCATAACCTTTTTGTATTTGGGTTGTTGCGTCAGTTATTCCGTCTTGTTTATATGTATAATATAAGTTTTTATAGTCTCTGTCTATTGCACTCTGTATAGCACCAAATCCTACACTTGCATTTTCTATTACTAATAGAGCTTCATTATATTCTGTTGCAACTGTAACTAGCATATTTCCAAAGTCTTTTGGAGTTAGCTGTCCCTTAAATTCTGCAACTTGTGTTAAATTATCTATATCTATTACATGAAAAGATGAAAAATCGCTTCCATCACCTCTCGCAACATCGGCTACTACCATATAATCTCTAGAATAATCAGGATATTCCCATACCCAATATTCTCCTCCTTGTCCTCTTTTTTCAATAGGAGGTTGCATATAAGTTTCTTTGTACCATTGCACAGTAGTACCATCTATCACTGTATTACCAGAAGAAACAAAATCACAATCACATTCTTGAGCAGCCATTTTTGAACCAAGTAATTGTTCTTGTTCATTTCTCCAATCTTGGTCTCGCTCTGGATGTAAACTCCAATGTAGTCTAATAGTATTGAATTTATTTCTATTCTCTTCAGCTGCTACCCATGTTTTATGAAAGAAATTACCGGTTCCATTTGGTGTAGAAAGAATTATAGCCTTTCCACCTGTTGCAAGTGTTTGTTGTGCTGATGCCCATATTTCGTCGATTTTGTCAATAAACGCGGCTTCATCTATTACTAATAGTGATAATGCTTCAGATCTACCTGCATCACCAGAGCTAGAAACTGCTTTTATTTGTGAGCCATTCTTAAATCTCAGTGATAATTTATTGTCTTCAACTGTAGTACCTTTTAACCAGCTTGGTAAATAATTATGCATTTCTCTAACTTTAGTTACTAAGTTTTTTGCTACTTCTTGTTTTGTTGCAATTACAAGAACATTTTTATCTTCTTGAAATAACATCAACCAAAGAGAATATCCTGCAGATAAAGTAGATATACCTAACTGTCTAGACTTTAATATGATATTGTAGTCATGGTTTGATAATTCAGCTAAGCTTTTTTCTTGGAATGGATAGAGATGAAATGGAATTCTACCTCTAGTAGGGTGCTGGATTTGACAATACTTCTTCATAAAATAAACTGGATCCGCAGCACACTTTGTATATTCTTTCCTAATTATCTGCTTTATGGATTGTTTTTGTCTCATATATATAAATATATATTTTTCTTTACAAAAACCTAGTTTACTTCGATTTCTTTCTTTTTTCCATTGTACGTCCGCCGAAATACGCACCAATAACAGTAATTAGAACTAATTGTAAAAGGTCTGTCCATTTTTCTTCTACTTCAAATGCAATTGTTCCTGCATCTATGAATATCATAAGAACTGTACATACAACTAGAAATATTAGTACTAATGGTCTTACATTTTTTGATAACCAACTATCAGAATTCATATCAGCTGCCCATCTGCTACTGATTTGTTTTTCCATCTCTACTTCATAATTAGCAATAAGTTCTTTGATTTTGTTTTCTGCTTCTAACTTTTCTTCTTTTGAAGTGTGTAGGTCATCTATAACTCCACCAACTCCTTTAACTAAGTCAGCAGCTCCACCTGAAAACAGGCCGCCTAATATACTCATAACATTTTCTCCGTTTTTAATATTCGAATGGAGGTGTACCGTAATCTCCTTGAGATATTCCATACCAAGTTCTTCCAACTTGATAGTACCACCAACCATACTTATTATCTTCTATAATCTTAAACTTTCCCTTTGGTAATGGGGAAGGTTTTTTTGGTGCTCTAGCAATGTATTTTAATACAGGAACTCCGTCATCCCATACTCTATCTGTTTTTCTAGCCATAACAGATTTTCTCTTATCTGTATTGCTTGCAACATGTAGCTTAAAGTTTCCTGGGTCATCAGCTAAAAATGACTTAAATACGTCTTCAGCTATTATTGTTTCATCTAAGTCTATTGGTTCAGCCTTTATTGCTGAATTAAAATCTGATTCAGCCTTCTGAACTACTTTATGCATTTTAATTATATCTTGTTTGAGCTTTTCTTTCTTTTTTGGATCTTTTTCAGCAACAAACTTTTTTCTTAATTGTTGTTGTGCAAGCTGAACTTTTTGTAATTCTTCTACCGCCTTTCTAAACTTACGAGTCATAGAAACTTCTAACATGTTTGCTATTTCTTCGTTAATTATTTCTTGTAGTCTTTGTCTTTTCATGTTAATCCCAAAATATCATTTTACCAAGTATACCTATTAGAACTATCCAAATAGACCATAAAGTTCTTTGCGCGCCTTTTCTAAATGCTGTATTTTTATTTACCCTAGAAATTGTTCCATCATCTGGACCTAATAAAGTCTTCTTTATCATGGTCAAATCAGCCTGCATTTTTTCTTGGTTGTCTTTTATATATTCAACCTCTTGCTTTACAAGTTTTATTTCGCTGTGAAGATGCTCGTTGGTTAGTCTTGCCATATTACTTTTTCCCTATTGTTGGACCTATATCATATAAATATAAAGATACAGGCTTTAATCACATCTCGCTTAAATGTTTTTTCCAATCTAGAAGTTCTTTCTTAAATTTTGCTTTTAATTCTGCTTTATTTAATCCACCAGACCAATCTTCAACTTCTCCTAACTCTGTCACAAATGTTTGATTACTATCTAACCACTCTTCAAATTCGTCTGTAATATCTTTTATTTCTGCAAGTTTTACTTTCTTAAAAAGTTCTTTTTGTTTTTCTTCGTATGTTCCTACAGCTCTTGACTTTTTTTGGTCTAATGTAAAACAGTCTAAACATTTTTTATCGACTTTCCAGTGATACCTATCAAATTGTCCTCTCATTACCTTATCACATTCAGGACAGGTTAATGGCATTTTTACTAAGTCTCTAACAGATTGCATTTTGGAAATATTTTGTTTTATTCCATTCTTTATAGTCCAAGTTTTTCCAGCTTCTTCCCAAATATCTCCTTCTACTTTTTTATCTGACTTTTTATATCCAACTTGAGTACTTACAGATTTTGTATAATCTCCCTTGACTATATTACGCATTCTCTGTACTTTTGATTCACTTATTCCTTTCTTCATAACCTTTCTCTAAAACGTCATCATACCAGTTATCTGATTGACTGGTGCAAACGCTCCTGTTAATTTATATGTTTTTCCTTTATATATAAAAACTAGACCTTCACTTGGAATTATTGTTTTGAATCCTCCTATAGATGAGATCTTTTTTAATTGTTGAGTCATTCTATTTAATTTTTTAAGGTCTCCACCTTTTCTAACATCACTAATGGCTTTTGCTACTTGTTTTCTTATATTTTGAATAGCTTTATCTGGATTTGCAGCCAAGAATCCTTCTACATTTTTCAATACTTCTGCACCTAGTTCAAAAAATAATAATTCAAAAGGCAACATGTTCTTTTTTACCTGGTCAGCATGTTTCATTTTATCAAACTCTTTTGCCTTTTTAAGAGTATCTTCATCAGGTAGAGTCTTTTTATCTAACCTAAAAGATTTGTCGAAAAATGCCCAACGTTTTACTAATCCCATTTTAGTTTTGTTGTCTATTCCCTTTATATTCTTATCAACAAAATCTTCCCACCAGGCTTGATGATATTCAGCAAAAGTAGAAGTATCTTTCATTTTATACTTCTTCATAAGTTTATTTAGTTTGCCGTTGAAATAAGGTTTTTTAGCAGAATAATCTTGATTAGCATTCATTTTAAGAACTTTAGGGCCAATTATAGAAAAGTTCTTTTGTACTTTTTGATTAACTTGTGCTACCATACCTGCAAGTATTCTAGCCCCGTCTTTAACTGCACCTATTGCTTTTCCATCTTTGTATTGTAATACATTATGAAACTGTAGATATGGTGCGTCATAGGTAATTACGTTTGCAGAAGCTGGAAACATAATTTCCATATTTACCCAATTATTTCCTTTATTAAATATTTTATCTTGTTGTTTTGGTGAAAGACTACCTATTGCTTTTGCCAAATCTTTCATGGCAAATGTAAATGCTTTTTCTATATTACCTCTACCCTTAAATTTTGCTGCAACTGCTTTATAGTCCATACCACCACGCTTTAAGTCTCCAGTATTTCTAGCTGCTAGCATTTTACCATTCCAACTAACAAATAAATTTTGACCATCTGTTTTTTCTGTAGCCGCTTGTTCTAAGTCTAAATTACCTTGTAATGCTAAATCAATAATATTTTTGAAGTCTCCAAACGTAAGGCCTTTATCGTCAAAAGGGTGAGACATATGTCCGTAAGCTCCACCTTCTGATAATAATATTTGATTAGCTAGCCATTTTCCTAAATTTTCTGAAAGATTTTTTGGTTCTTTTTCATACTTCATAGGTTCTTTTACCGTATCACCACTTACGTTTTTCTTTTCTTTAGATTTTTCAGCTCCCATAAAGTCTATAAACTTCATTCCTGCAGCTTGTGCAATATTTCTTATTCTGGCTTTCCATCTAGAATATGCTTGTGATTCTTTCCAATCTTGTGTATTTATAGGAGTACGAGCTCCTGCAACTCCAGCTGGATAATATGTAACCCCATGTGAATAATCCAATGAGTTATCATCTTTTGCCAAATCTAAAATATTAGAATCATTACCAATAATATAATCAATTACTTCATAACCAACCATTTCGGCAAATTCTTTTCCTTGGTTTTCATATCCTGATGGTGTAATAAAATATGTTGGAGGTCCATCATCAACGTCTCCTCCATCAGTACCAGTACTACTTGATTCTAATATTAGTTCTGAAAAGTTTACTTTTTTACAGAATTCTAATATAGATTCATTAAGCCTTTCTAGTTTACTAACAATCAAGTTATAGTTCTTTGTATGACCGAATATTCCCTTAAACACTTTTTGTTTTTCTTTTTTATCAAGTGTCGTATCACCTAAAGCTTTTCTAATTGCTGTACCGCTCATTTCACCATATCCAGGCACATTTAGACTAATATGAGGTGCAGTTATATAATATGCTCCTTCTTTATATCCAACCTCAGCTTTACCTGCCCATGGTCTAAAAAACTTACCACCAAGCCTTCCTGCATCTTTTTGTCCAATCATGAAAACTGCAGCTGTTTTTTTAGGGTCATATTTCTTTAGAATCTCTGTTGCTTGATATGTATTTTTTACCTGTACAACTTTTGATATTCCATGCGACTTTATTATTTTCTTCTTTTCTGCAAATGAAAACGGAGATTTTGGTAAATCTACCTTATTACTTGTTGCAACATAGGCATCCTTAAATTTAGACTGAAGATACTTATATGCTTTTGCATGGTGTTTACCCATTGGTTGAAACCTACCAGGGTAGATAGCAACTATATTAGTTATTTCAGATTCTTCTAATAAAATCTGTTCTGCTAGATATGTACTTAAATTTGTCATAATATTATATAAATATAATGCATTATAGCTATATAGTTATTTCTCCCGATGATATTGTTATTGTTCCTGAACTCATTGTTATTTGATTAGT
>MDTA01092044.1_pt1 | contig 14378 bp, 7 predicted proteins | sample 811151 | NCBI WGS metagenome assembly MDTA01 (sample SAMN05326648, study PRJNA326480) | marine metagenome | isolation source: seawater | place: Indian Ocean: South | collected 2010 | reverse complement strand
TTTCTTAAATCCACTTCGCAATTTATACCTTCTTTGAAGATCTCTTCAAATATTTTTTTTGCATATTTATTGTGTTCTTCTGAGATGGGTAGCACAACAACTTGTGATGGATTAAGCCAAAATGGAAGCTTGCCTGCATAATTTTCAATTAGTATCCCTATAAATCTTTCTAAAGATCCAAACAAAGCTCTATGAAGCATAACAGGAGTCTTTTTAGATCCATCTTTGTCAACAAAAGTTGCGCCTAACCTGCTTGGTAAATTAAGATCAACCTGTAACGTTCCACATTGCCAATCTCTACCAATTGCGTCTCTCAAAACAAATTCAATTTTTGGTCCATAAAAAGCCCCTTCGCCTTTATTAACTTCATAATCTAACTTAGTTTTTTTTATAGCTTCTAATAAAGCTTTTTCGGACTTATCCCAAATTTTATTATCACCAACTCTTTTTTCAGGTCTGTCTGAGTATTTCAGAAATACTTTTTTAAATCCTAAATCTTTATAAATGTCTAAAATTAAATTTGTAACACTAATGCACTCTTCTGTAATTTGTTGCTCAGTACAAAATATGTGTGCATCGTCCTGGGTAAAAGCACGAACTCTTAGTAGACCATGCAGTGCCCCTGATGGTTCATACCTGTGTACTTTTCCAAACTCAGATAATTTTAAAGGTAAATCGCGATAACTTTTGAGACCCTGATTAAATATTTGAATACATCCTGGGCAATTCATTGGCTTTACTGCAAAAACTTTTTCATCAGGAGTTTCCGAAGTAAACATTAAGTCTCCAAATTTATCCCAATGTCCAGATTTTTCCCAAAGACTCTTGTCTAATAATTCAGGAGTATTAATTTCTCTGTAGCCTGCATTTCTTTGCTTTAGTCTCATATATTCAATCAGCCTCTGAAATAAATTCCATCCTTTTTCATGCCAGAAAACTGACCCGGGACTTTCTTCTCTAAAATGAAATAAATCCATTTCTTTACCTAACTTCCTGTGATCTCTTTTTTCAGCTTCTTCTAATCTGTGTAAATAATCATCCAATTCTTTTTTAGAGCTCCAACATGTTCCATAAATTCTTTGCAACATTTCATTATTAGAATCACCTCTCCAGTAGGCACCAGAAACTTTTGTTAATTTGAAAGCTTTACCAATTTTGCTAGATGAAGCTAGATGGGGGCCCCTGCACAAATCGTACCAAGTATCTCCATGATGGTAAACTGACAGTTCCTCATTTTCAGGTATGCTCTCGATGATCTCAGCTTTATAATTTTCTCCTATCTTTTTAAAATGCGCTATTGCTTTGCTTCTTTCCCATACTTCTCTTTTTGTTTTTACATCTCTATCAATTATTTCGGACATTTTTTTTTCAATTTTTTTTAAGTCATCACTTGTGAATGGTTCTTTTCTTGAAAAATCATAATAAAAGCCATTTTCAATTACAGGGCCAATTGTTACTTGGGTTCCAGGAAATAATTCTTGAACTGCCATTGCCATTATGTGAGCAGCATCGTGTCTTATTACGTCCAGGCCTTCTTTATCTTTGTGAGTTATAATTTTTACTTTAGAGTCTCCTTTAATTTCAAAACTTAGATCTTTTAATTCACCATTTACCTCCATAATCAAAGCAGATTTCTCTAAAGATTTACTAATTTTTTTAGTTAGTTCAAAACCATTGATTGATTTATTAAATGAAATTTTTTTACCGTCTAAAAGTTGAATTTGAGGCATTTAAATTTTTAACAATTTTTTATATTCAGTGAAAGTGCTTTGACACATTTTTTCCACATCAAATTTATGCAATACGTTTTTCCTACCTTCATTTCCAATTGATTGCAACTTGTCTTTATCCATTTCAATCACATTGTTTAAGTACTCTGCTAGTGAATCTGCATTACCATTTTTAAACAAAAAACCTGTTGTGCCATCAATTATTGTCTCTTTGGATCCGCCAAAATCACTGGCTATGATAGTCTTCTGCATAGACTGTGCCTCTACTGCAATTCTGCCAAAAGCTTCTGGTTCAATGGACGAAGAAACAATAACGTCAGATATGTAATAAATCACCGGCATTTCCTTAAAGTTGGATAAAAAAATAACATTATTTTTAAGTTGATATTTTTCTACCATGGAAACTAATTTTTTAAAGTAAACTTTTCGACCTTGATGACTACCTAAAATAATGCTTTGAAAATTATTTTTAGCATATTTTGTTCTTAATAAATTTAAAGACTCTAAGAACATTTCCTGACCTTTCCATCTAGTAAGTCTTCCTGGCAAAAGAATTTTAAAAGTATCTGTGTTTAAATTTAAGTGATTATTTAGATTGGTAATTTTTTCACTTGTTACTGTTGAATTGCTAAAGTATTCGGTATTAATTCCTCTAAAAATAACAAGAACTCGTTTGTCTTTTTTAAGAAGATCATTGTAATTTTTGTGTATATGATCAAAAATAAAATTTGATCCAGCAATTACTAAATCTGATCTAACCATTACTGAGTTATAAAATTTTTTAATTTTGTTACTGAAGTTGTATGTTCCGTGAAAAGTTGTGACAAATTTTCTCCCGGTTAAAAAGCAAGAAAATAAACAAGACCATGCTGGAGCTCTGCTTCTAGCATGCACTATATTAATTTTTAAAAATAATATTATTAAAGACAATAAAATAGTATTAATTAAAATCAGAATTGGGTTTTTAGACTGAACAGGTAATCTAATAACTTTTACTTTGTTTTTTTTAATAAATTTTAAAAGTGGTCCGCCGCTTGTTACTATATAAGATTTACAATCTTTTTCTGACAAAAAATGTGCAAGATCATAACATCCAGTTTCAGCGCCGCCGTAACCCAATTTAGGTATAACTTGTAAAACTTTTATTTTAGATGACATATGGTAAAGATATATAATATCAGATTAGATTGATAAATTTTACATGAAAAAATATAACTACCTTAAATTATCAAAAACAAAAAAGCTTAGATATATAGCCAATTATTACAAAAAAAAACTGTATATTATTTTTCTACCAGGTTTTATGTCTGATATTGAAGGAGAAAAACCAACAGCATTTAAAAAATATGCGGTTAGAAAAAAGTTAGGTTTTCTAGCTCTAGAGTATTCGGGCCATGGTAAATCCTCAGGAGAATTTACAAAAGGAAATATAACTGAATGGTCCAATGATACAAAAAAATTAATAAAAAAAATTGTTAAAAAAAATAATTTTATTTTAGTTGGGTCGAGCATGGGAGCATGGATTTCTTTAAATCAATTTAAATATTTTAAAAAACAAATTAAAGGTTTTATTGGTATTGGCTCTGCCCCCGAATTTCTAGAAAAGTTAATGTGGAAAAAATTTCCAAAAAAAATAAAAAAAGAAATAAAAGAAAAGGGTATAAGTATGATTAAGCATGGAGACTCAAAATTTAAACAAAGACAATATGAGTATCCTGTCACTTATCAATTAATAAAAGATGGAAGAAAAAACAAAGTTTTATCAAAAAAAATTAAGCTCAAGATAAATGTGACTATGTTTCATGGTCAAAAAGATGAGGTAGTTCCAGTTTCGTTTTCAAGAAGAGTGTTATCTTTGTTTACAAAAGCAAAAAAAAGAATAGTTATTGTCAAAAATGGTGATCACAGCTTATCACAGAAGAATAATCTAAAAAAAATTGTTAGAGAGCTAGATAGCTTTAGAAACTTTAGTTTTTAAACTAATTGGATTTTCGAGCTTATCTAACATTTCTATTGGGCATACTTGTTTAAAATTTTTAATTTCTTTTGAAAAATTATCTAAAATATTTTTTGATATTTCCGAATCTGTTTCAGATGTGTATTCCTTTAATAATCTTTTTAACTTTTCTTTCCAAAAATCAGTTTCTGGTTCTTGCCAAATAATAGAAGTAGAATTAACGTAATTTTCAAAAGTATTTTCTGGATCGTAAATAAAAGCTATTCCTCCTGTCATCCCAGCACCAAAATTATCACCTACTTTCCCCAATATTACAATTTCTCCACCGGTCATATACTCACAACCATTTGCATCACATCCTTCAACAACAGAAATCCCTCCGGAGTTCCTGACCGCGAATCTTTCTCCTGCTTTTCCTGCTGCAAATAATTTTCCAGACGTAGCTCCATATAGCACAGTGTTTCCAATTATAGTGTTTTCGTTTGTTTTAAGCTTATTGTCTTCAGACGGTCTTACAACTATTGTTCCTCCGGATAATCCCTTGGCCACGTAATCGTTAGCGTCACCAAATATTTTAATCTTTATACTTTTGGAAAGAAATGCACCTAAAGATTGCCCTGCTGAACCAGTCAGGTTAAGATTTAAAATGTTATTAGGTGAGTTTTCTCCAAACTTTTCAAATATGTAGTGAGATAATTTAGTTCCAACTGCTCTGTCTGTATTTTTAACTTTATAATCAAGAGAGATTTTTTTATTTTTCTTTAATTTATTCTCAATATCTAGCCACGCTTTTTCATCTACATTGTTATCGGGAACTTCGTTTATAAGATCACTTTTAGAATAACGTTTATTTTGACCTGGATCGGCTTGGACTAATAGAGGATTAAGATCTAGATCGTCAAGATTTGGGGATCCTCTGCTAACTTGGTGAAGCAAATCAGTTCTTCCAACTATTTCTTCTAAGGATTTGAAGCCTAGGGAAGCTAAAATCTCTCTTACCTCCATCGCAACAAAAGTAAAAAAATTTACTACTTTTTCTGGTGTACCTGAAAATTTTTCTCTTAATTTTTCATCTTGAGTGCAAACCCCTACTGGACAAGTATTGGAGTGGCACTGTCTTACCATTATACAGCCCATAGCAATGAGGGATGAAGTTCCCATACCAAATTCTTCGGCTCCCATCATGGCCGCAATCACAACATCTCTTCCTGTTTTTATACCTCCATCAGTTCTTAAAGTTACTTTGTGTCTTAGCTGGTTCAATGTTAAAATTTGATTAGCCTCTGTTAATCCCATCTCCCAAGGAATTCCGGCATACTTAACACTTGTTTGAGGGCTTGCGCCAGTTCCCCCAGAATGTCCTGAAATTAAAATTACATCTGCTTTTGCTTTTGCAACCCCAGCTGCAATTGTTCCTATACCAGTTGAAGCAACTAGTTTAACACCAATTCTAGCTTTTGGATTAACTTGTTTTAAATCATAAATTAATTGTGCCAAATCCTCGATTGAATAAATATCATGGTGTGGTGGTGGAGATATTAAAGTTACCCCAGGTGTTGAATGTCTTAGTTTTGCAATTTCTTCTGTTACTTTAAACCCTGGCAGCTGTCCTCCTTCTCCAGGCTTTGCTCCTTGGGCAATTTTTATTTCTATTTCGCTGCAATTATTTAAATATTTTACAGTCACCCCAAACCTGGCTGAGGCCACTTGTTTTACTCTAGAATTAGAAGTGTCCCCATTTTCCAAAATTTTAAATCTTTTTTCATCTTCTCCCCCTTCTCCACTACACGAAGAGCCTTTAATTCTATTCATTCCTACCGCAAGTGTTTCGTGTGCCTCGGCTGATAAAGCTCCGTGAGACATACTTCCACTTCCAAATCTTGGGGTGATTTTTTCAATAGGCTCAACCTCGTTTAAATTTATAGGTTTATTTATTTTTCTAAATTCAAGAAGATCTCTGAGGTTAGTTGGATTTAGATCGTTTATTCCTTTTGTATATTTTTTAAAAATTTCATATGAATTTCTTCCAACAGAAGATTGTAATAAATGTATTAAGTTTCCTTGAAACTGATGTTCTTCCCCAGATTTTCTATACTTATAAAGACCTCCTATTGGAAGCATCACAACATTTTTTTGGTATGTCTTGAAATGAATATTTCTAATTTTTTTTTCAATCCCTGAAACTCCAATTCCAGATATTCTAGAGATCATTCCGGGAAAATAATCTGCTACTAATCCTCTGCTTAAACCAACCGCCTCAAAATTACATCCTCCTCTGTATGAGCTTAAAACAGAAATGCCCATTTTCGACATTATTTTAAGCAAACCTGCGTTAATAGATTTTTTAAATCTCTCAACACAAGATGGAAAATCCAATTCACCAAATAGTTTTTTTTCGTATCTTTGAAAAATACTATCTATTGCCAGATACGGATTTATTGTTGTGGCGCCCACTCCGATTAGAACAGCAAAAGAATGAGTGTCCATAGCTTCGGCTGTTTGTACGTTAATTGATGCATACCCTCTTAAACTCAGTTTGACTAAATGTGAATGTACGGCTCCAACAGCTAAAATCATTGGCACAATTGCTCTTTCTTCTGAAATATTTAGATCTGAAAGAAGTAAATGATTTGCACCACCCCTTATAGCTACTTCAGCCTCTACCTTAATGTTTTCTATTCTGGATCTAAGATTCTCTTTTATAGCAAATGTGCAATCAATAACTTTAACTTTTTTTGAAAACATTGTTTTGAATTTTTTAAGTTGTGAATTGGTTAATATAGGGCTATCTAAAACATAGATGTTTTCTTTTGTGAGGTTTTCAAAATCTAGAATGTTTCCGAGATTTCCAAATCTAGTCTTCAAACTCATTACCTTATTCTCTCTTAACGAATCTATCGGAGGGTTCGTAACTTGACTAAAATTCTGTCTAAAGTAATGGGAAATTGGTCTATAATGATTTGACAGTACAGCAACTGGGGTGTCGTCTCCCATTGATCCTGTCGCTTCCTTTGCGTCTTCTACCATTGGGTGAAGTATTAGTTCTAAATCTTCAATACTGTATCCAGATAAGTATTGTCTTTTTCTTAGGTTGTCATTCGAAAAATTTACAAATTCTTTTTCAGAAGTAATTTTTTTATCTAAATGAACAATTTGTTTATGAAATTTTTTGTAATCCTTTGATAAATAATCTTTAATTTCTTTATCTCTATAAATTTTTCCTTTTTTCAAATTGACTGCAATAAGTTGTCCGGGACCAAGTCTGCCCTTGGATATTATTTTGTTTTCCGGAATTACAACCATTCCTGTTTCTGATCCAGCGCAAAATATTTTATCTGATGTAATAGAATATCTTAATGGCCGTAAACCATTCCTATCTGTTGCGGCAATCGCCCACTTGCTATCAGTCGCACAAATTGCTGCTGGTCCGTCCCAAGGTTCGATTGTACTATTCAACACGTCAAATAATTGTTGGTGTGATCTTGGTAGAACTTTATTTCTTTTAGACCATGCGTCTGGCATCATCATTAATTTAATTAACGGAACTGGTTTACCCGAGTGAATTAATAATTCAAAAACATTGTCTAAAGCAGCAGAGTCGGAATTTCCTGGAGTAATCACGGGTTTTAAATCATCAACATTATTAAATAAATCGCTGGACATATCTTGTTCGTGGATCTTCATCCAGTTTATATTCCCTTTAAGCGTGTTTATTTCTCCATTATGAGCCAAACATCTGAATGGTTGGGCTAGCTTCCAGCTTGGAAAAGTGTTTGTAGAAAATCTTTGATGAAAAATCGCAAATCTCGAAATAAATCTTTTATCATTTAAATCTGGATAAAAATCCGACAATGCTTCAGCCAGAAACATGCCTTTGTATATAATTGATCTTGAGCTTAGTGAACAAATATAAAAGTCGTTTATTTGTTGACTTCTTGTAATTTTCAATATTTTTTTTCTAGCAACAAAAAGCAATCGTTCAAGTTCGTCTCTCTCTAAAACTTTATTGCTTTTAAAAATTACTTGTGTAATTTCAGGTCTATTTGAGTCTGCTGTAGATCCTAGAACTGATGGATTTACTGGAACCTGTCTCCAACCATAAATGTAAAAATTGTTTTCTAATAGAACCTGTTCAACTATAGTTTTGGATTTCTCTTGATCTGTATATTCAGTCCTTGGAAGAAAAATCATTCCAACACATATGTCCTCGTTACTATTATGTTCGTGCCCGGTATCTTTTATTTTCTCTAAGAAGAAATCTCTTGAAATTTCAATACATATACCTGCACCGTCACCAGATTTTCCGTCTGCATCCACCGCTCCTCGATGCCAAACTGCTCTTAATGATTGGATACCATACTCTACAACATCCCGTCTTTTTTTTCCGTCTAAAGAAGTTATTAAACCTACCCCACAAGCATCATGTTCTAGGGATGGGTCATATGAATAATTTTCTTCTAAGAGTTTTTTATTTTTTAAATATAAACTCATGCCGCTTTCTCTTTTTTAGACTGGATCGAATTTAGATATTTTTCAATTTGAACAGCAGCATCTCTGCCATCTCTGATTGCCCAAACGACCAGTGATGCTCCTCTAACGATATCACCTGCAGCGAAAACTCCCTTTAGATTTGTTTCCATAGTTTTTAAATCAATCTTAATTGTTCCCCATTTAGATATTGATAACTTTTCTGAATTAAACAATTTAGGAATATCTTCGGGATCAAAACCTAGAGCTTTAATTACCATATCTGCCTTCAGTTTATAGTTGTCATTCTCGACATTTATTGGTTTCCTTCTACCTGAAGAGTCAGGATCACCTAATTTCATTTTTTGCACCTCTACGGACTCGACATTCGTATTGCCTGAAAATTTACTTGGGCTTGAAAGCCATAAAAATTCTACGCCTTCCTCGATTGCATTAGCAACCTCTCTTGCAGAACCAGGCATGTTTTCTTTATCACGTCTATATAAACATTTTACAGAAGTTGCTTTCTGTCTGATTGCAGTTCGCACACAGTCCATTGCCGTATCACCGCCTCCAATAACTACAACTTTTTTATGCTCAGCGTTTAGAGTTCCATCGTCAAATAATTTAACGCTGTCTCCCAAACCCTTACGGTTTGATGCTGTTAGAAAATCCATTGCGGGAAAAATATTTTTTAGGTTGCTGCCTTCTATATCAATATTTCTCGCTTTATATACACCCGTTGCTATTAAAATAGCATTGTGTTTTTCTTTTAAATCGTCTAGCGAAGTATCTTTTCCTACTTCAAAATTTTGAACAAATTTTATGCCAGAATCTTTTAGAAGCTTTGTTCTTCTTTCCACTACAAATTTCTCAAGCTTAAAGTTTGGTATGCCATAAATTAATAGACCACCTGGACGGTCATAACGATCATATATTGTTATCTGGTATCCAGATTTTCTAAGTTCTTCTGCGCATGCTAAACCAGCAGGCCCGGCTCCGATTATGCCTACAGATAGATTTTTTTCTTTTTTAACTTTAATTGGTTTTACCCAGCCTTTTTCCCATGCGGTATCAGTAATATATTTTTCGACAGAACCGATTGTAACTGTACCGTGCCCAGATTGCTCTATTACGCAGTTTCCTTCACATAATCTATCCTGCGGACATATACGGCCGCATACCTCTGGCATATTATTTGTGCTTTGTGATAATTCATAAGCATCTTGAAGTCTGCCCTCAGCAGTTAGTTTCAGCCAATCAGGAATATTGTTGTGTAATGGGCAATGAACTTGACAAAAAGGAACCCCACATTGAGAACATCTACTTGATTGTTCTTTTGCTTTGTTGCTTATAAAATCTTCGTAGACTTCCTTAAAATCCTCGTTCCTTATTTCAACAGATCTTTTAGGTGGAGTCTGCTGACCTATTTTTACAAATTTTAGCATTTTCTCTGACATATTTTACGAAGGGTAAATGAAAAATGGCTAAATTTGAAGTATATTTAGGTCAGCAATACATACCTTAATTGCAAAAAACCCAATGTTTATATAACTTTTAACAATGCATATCAGCTATGTAATATTTAGGATGATCTCAATAGTTGAATTAAATATAAGTAGATAGTCCGACGAATGGAAAACATTTTTCAAATTATAACTATATCGATAGTTCAGGGTGTAACAGAATTTCTTCCAGTAAGCTCTTCTGCACATCTAAACTTACTTTCAAATTTATTTGGCTTTAGAGAGGAAGAGCTCATAATAAATATCAGTGCACATGTAGGATCTTTGTTTGCTGTGGTCTTTTTCTTTAAAAAAGAAATTATAAATTTTGGGAAAAACAAAAAATTATTTTTTAAAGTTGCTTTGGCTTCGCTGCCTCTATTTTTCTTTGGTTACCTGATAGTAAATTATAACTTAGTTCCTGGTTTGAGAACCTATAAAATCATAGGGTGGACAACTGTAATTTTCGGTGTGTTGCTTTACCTCGCTGATAGATTTAAAACAAATAAAAGTATGCAAAGAAATTTTAATACAAAAAATGCTGTTGTTATTGGTTTTTTTCAAATAATGGCTTTAATACCTGGTGTAAGCAGGTCTGGAATAGTAATGACTGCAGCAAGAATGCTAAATTTTAAAAGAGAGGATGCTGCAAAAATTTCATTTTTGATGTCAATACCAGCCTTGGCTGGTACTGGTGTTTTTGGTTTGTATGCCTTGATTATCCAAAATAATTCTATACTAAATTTAAATTCAATATTAACTATTTTTTTATCATTTATATTTTCATACTTGTCTATTAAGTATTTTTTAATCTATCTAAAAAAATTTAGCTTTAATTTGATTGTCGGATATAGGGTAATTTTAGGATTAATTATACTAACTTTGGTTTATCTATAATATGAGAGATAGAAGCAGTATTATGAAAACGACTAGTACAAAAAAAACTATTACAGCATTTTTTAGTGACAATTTGTTTAAAAAAATCATTAGTTTCTCTCTTTTCTTGGAGGTCCCAGAAGGATTTGAACCCTCAACCTTCTCGTCCGTAGCGAGACGCTCTAATCCAATTGAGCTATGGGACCGCACTGCCAAAATATCAAAGAAAACAGCCATAATAAAGCGATTTTATGCTTGTTGCCATACACTAAATAAAAATATAATTAAAAGAGATTATGTCTAAAGAAAAAACAGTAGTAATTACATCAGCCGTTAGAACTGCCATTGGATCATTGGGTGGAACGCTAAAAAATATTCCTGCTTACAGATTGGGGTCAACGGTAATTTCAAATGCTATTGAAAAATCAAGCTTAAAACCTACAGAGATAAATGAAGTTATAATGGGTCAAGTTTTAACCGGTGGAACAGGACAAAATCCAGCACGCCAAGCATCTATGGACTCTGGAATACCAAAAGAAACTCCATCATATGTTGTAAACCAAGTTTGCGGTTCTGGCTTAAGATCCATCGCTTCAGGATTTCAGTCTATCATATCTTGTAATTCTGATATTGTAGTTGCGGGCGGCCAAGAAAGCATGTCACAGGCGCCTCATGTTGTCCACTTAAGGGATGGAAAAAAATTAGGTGACGAAAAATTAGTTGACTCTATGATTAAAGATGGTCTTTGGGATGCATTTAATGGTTATCATATGGGAAATACTGCAGAAAACGTTGCTCAACAATTTCAGGTTACAAGAAAAGATCAAGATAAGTTTGCTTTTGAATCACAGTCAAAAGCTTTAAAGGCTCAGAAAGAAAATAAATTCGACGATGAAATTGTTCCTTTTATTATTAAATCAAAAAAGGGAAGTTCAACTTTTAAAAAGGACGAACATCCACGTGAAGGTATATCCCTAGCAGCCCTGCAAAGACTTAAAACTGTTTTTCAAAAAGATGGGACTGTTACAGCTGGTAATGCTTCTGGAATAAATGACGGTGCCGCTGCAGTAGTATTAATGTCAAAAGCAGAGGCTGAGAAAAGGGGAATTAAAATTTTAGCAGAAATTAAATCATGGGCATCTTGTGGCGTTGACCCTTCTGTTATGGGAACTGGACCAATACCTTCATCTAATAAAGCATTAAAAATTGCTGGATGGAGCTCTAAAGATTTAGATTTAATAGAAGCTAATGAAGCTTTCGCCGCTCAAAGTTGCGCAGTAGTAAAAGAATTATCCTTACCAATGGAAAAAGTGAATGTTAATGGAGGTGCGATAGCTCTAGGTCATCCAATTGGAGGGTCGGGTACGAGAGTTTTTGTCACACTAATACATGAAATGCTTAAAAGAGACTCTAAAAAAGGTTTGGCCACATTGTGTATTGGTGGAGGAATGGGTATAGCAATGTGTGTAGAGAGAAAATGAAACTTAACAAACAATTTTTTAAACCAAGAAAAAATTTAAAGAACAGAGTAATTAAAAAAGTACCTTTTACAGTTAGAGGATATCAGTACTACTATGGGTCTATAATTTTATTAGTCTTACTAATTGGTTTTAGCCAAGTATTTTCTTAATAAAATTTTTTGTATTAATACCTGAGAATCTACTTCAGATCTTTTTCTTTTAAATAATAGTCTTAAAAATTGCATATATTACATTGCAAAATTCAAGTGTCAAAAAAGCGGATAAAATGTGTCAAAAATTGTGTATAATGTTTTATGGCAAAGAATATTCCTGTACCAGATATTGGTGATTTTAAAGATGTAGAAATAATAGAGGTTCTAGTTAAACAAGGTGACAAAATTAAAAAGAATGACCCCATTGTTACTTTAGAGAGTGATAAATCAAGTGTTGAGGTTCCGTCACCATTTGAAGGAAAAATTTCTGAAATTAAAGTAAAGATTGGAGATAGAGTGTCCGAAGGGAGTATACTAGCTACATTGGAAGGGGGAATTGATAAAGAGAAAAAATCTGAACAAAAAGAAATTATTAAAAAAAAAGAAGTAAGAAAAGAGAATAGACCATCTAATGGTTTAAAAAATGGCAAACAAAAAATTTATGCTCAGCCAATTTCTAAAGATGATATAGATCCTGCGGAAACTCAAGAATGGTTAGATTCTTTAAAAGCAGTTGTAAAAACTGATGGATCTTCTAGAGCAGGTTATCTTCTCAAGAAAGTAATCGATGAAGCCTATGCACAAGGGTTAATATTACCTGATACCAGAACAACTCCCTACATAAATACAATTCCATCCTCTGCTGATATTAGATCACCTGGTGATCAAAATATTGAGAGAAAAATAAGAGCTTACATTAGATGGAATGCTGCTGCTATGGTTGTCAAAGCAAACAAAAAAAATCCTGAACTTGGAGGTCACATTGGAACATTCGCATCTGCTGCTACTTTGTATGATGTTGGAATGAATCATTTTTGGAGAGCAAAAAATAATAAATTTGGAGGAGATCTTGTATACTTTCAGGGCCACAGCGCGCCAGGAATGTACGCAAGGGCTTTTTTGGAAGGAAGAATTTCAGAAAAACAATTAGATAAATTTAGACAAGAAGTTGAAAAAGGAGGTCTATCCTCTTACCCACATCCGTGGTTGATGCCAAATTTCTGGCAATTTCCAACTGTGTCCATGGGTCTTGGTCCAATGATGGCAATTTACCAAGCTCGTTTCACTAAGTATCTAATAAACAGAGGTCTTCTAAAAGATCAAGATCGAAAAATATGGTGTCATTTAGGTGACGGTGAAATGGATGAACCAGAAAGTTTTGGTGCTGTAGGTTTGGCTGCAAGAGAAAAATTAGATAATTTAATTTTTGTAATTAATTGTAACCTTCAAAGATTAGATGGTCCAGTCAGAGGAAATGGTAAAATTATCCAAGAACTTGAAGGTAGATTTAGAGGTGCTGGTTGGAACGTAATAAAAGTAATCTGGGGTTCATATTGGGATCAGCTTCTGTCAAAAGATAAAACTGGATTGCTTGTTAAAAGAATGACCGAAGCAGTTGATGGCGAATATCAAGCTTTCAAAGCAAAAGGTGGTTCATACGTAAGAGAAAAGTTTTTTGGAAAATATCCTGAGCTAAAGGAATTAGTAGCAAATTTGACTGATGCGGATATTTGGAAGTTAAATAGAGGTGGGCATGATCCACACAAAGTTTATTCGGCTTATCATGCTGCGGTTCGTTGTAAGGGAAAGCCCACAGTAATAATAGCAAAAACAATAAAAGGTTATGGGATGGGTAAATCTGGTGAAAGTATGAATACCACTCATCAACAAAAAAAATTGGATGAGGAAGATTTGTTATATTACAGAGATAGATTTAACGTACCTCTAACTGATAAGCAGGTTAAAAATATAGAATATTATAAACCTGCAGAAAATTCAGCAGAAATTAAGTATTTAAAAAATTGTAGACATAAGCTTGGTGGAAATATTCCTGAAAGAACTACTTTTGCAAAACCAGTTAAAACACCACCCCAAGATATCTTTGAAAGCTTTATGAAATCTACAGGTGAGAAAGAAATGTCTACAACCATGGCTCTTGTAAGAATGCTTGCGAATTTATTAAGGGATAAAAACGTTGCGCCTAGACTGGTGCCTATAATTGCGGATGAAGCGAGAACTTTTGGTATGGAAGGTTTTTTTCAAAAAATTGGTATCTATGCGCACGAAGGTCAAAAGTATGAGCCTGTAGACTCTGAACAATTAAGTTCTTACAGAGAAGATAAGAGTGGTCAAGTTTTACAAGAAGGTATTACAGAGGCTGGGGCAATGTC
>MDTA01207410.1_pt1 | contig 14380 bp, 11 predicted proteins | sample 811151 | NCBI WGS metagenome assembly MDTA01 (sample SAMN05326648, study PRJNA326480) | marine metagenome | isolation source: seawater | place: Indian Ocean: South | collected 2010 | reverse complement strand
ATCATTTGTATCACCAAAAGCTGTACCTCAAATGAGTGATGCTTCTGATCTATTTAAATCACTCCCGAAAAATGATAATATATATTACTCTGCACTTTTATTTAATCAAAAAGGATATGAAAGAGCTGTTGAATCAGGAGCTAAAGCAATTGCAATTGCATTAGCTTCTACAGAAAAAATGAATATGGCAAATATAAGAATGTCATTACCTGATGCTATAAATAACCTTGGTAGATTAATAAAAATGGCTAAGAAAGACGGATTAGATGCAAGAGCATACATTTCAACAGCACTTGGTTGTCCATATGAAGGTAATGTTCCTACTGAAACAGTTATTAATCTTGCAGATAAGATGTTTGAATTAGGAGCTGATAAAATTGCTATTGCTGATACTATAGGATCGGGAGGACCGGCACTAGTTGAAGAAGTGGTTGGTAAGGCAGCAAAAAAATTTGGAGCAGAGAATTTAATAGTACACTTCCATGATACACGTGCTCTTGGACTAATTAACGCTTGGGTAGCTTTAAAAGTTGGTGTAACTGAATTTGATACATCTCTAGGTGGACTTGGTGGTTGCCCATTTGCTCCAGGCGCAGCGGGTAATTTAGCTACAGAGGATCTAGCCTTTATGCTTAATGACGCAGGTTACGAAACCGGGATCGATATAGGAAAAATACGAGAAGCAGTTCTAATAGCGGAACGGTACACAGGACAAAAACTGGGTGGCAGAATTTCTCAATGGTGGATATCACAAGAAAGAAAAAAAGCCGCATCAGCAGCTTCGGCTGCCGAATAAAAAATACTTATTCGTTATCTTCCCTTAAGTCAACTCCAAATTTAGAGAATATCTCTCTAATTTTATCGTAGCATACACCTATTCTTATTGTTTCAAAATTACCAAAATCAATAATTGTTGATGATCTTCCCTTATCATTTTCATATTTTGATGTACCACCATCAATAAGAATATCTCCAGCGTCTAAAACAGGTTTATCTATTTCATCTAATTTATATTTAGAACCTGTCAAAGATGTGTTCGCTGAAGAACCCAAAACTGGCATCTGCATTTGCATTGATTGTTTAGTCATTTCATTATGAAACTCACCCGCATTTAGAAGCATATCTAAAGTTCCAATTTTAGTTGAGTTTTTTAGCACCCAGTCATCAACATTTTTAAACATAGGGTGATCTTTCTTGAAAGGAGCAACAGTTGACATAGGTAGATCATTATCGAAAATCACTGCTTTAATAATATCATGTTTCCATGTATCTATAATTTGAATTTCTTTCAAGAGATCATAGTTTGAAAACATACCAGATGGCTTTTCAAATGACCTATCTTTACATTTAAATATAGTTTCAATAGATTTTTTTGAATTACCGACAATTGCATATGCTACATCCAAAGGAATTATTGCTACACCCTCATTTGCTATAACATCCAGAACTTCTTTTGATTGTTGAACAACATCATCGGCTACAATTCTAATTTGATTATTTTCACTCAAAATACTAAATCCTTTGTTTATTTGTTAAAATTATTCAAGTAATGAATTACTTCTTTTTCACTTACCACGTCACCATACTTTGCATTCATATCGAAAAGGTTTGCTTTATGAGGGCGCTCGTCTCTATCACCAACGGCTTCTTCGACTATAATTGGCCTAAAACCATATGAGACAGTATCAATACATGTCGCTCGAATACAACCAGAAGTTGTTACGCCAGTTATTATAAGTGTATCAATATTTGCTGCATTAAGAGAAGAAGCCAAAGTAGTTCCAAAAAAAGCACTTGGGTACTGCTTTGATATAACCAACTCATTATCTAATGGTTCTAAGCTCCCGCCCCATTTACCAAGATCTCCACCTTCCTCCATGATATGAAGAGTTGGAACTTTTTCAATAAACATTCCACCATTCCACCCTCCCTTTTGAAAAACAACATTTGTATAGATTATTGGAATATTACTTATTCTAGCTTGGTCAAGCACTCTAATTGCTGACTCAAGATTTTTCTCTACAGAAGCATAAAGAGGAGATTCAGGATCAAAATATGCTTTGACAAAGTCCACTAATATTAACGCTGGATTTTCACCAAATCCTAAACGCTTATTATAGCCCGCACTATCATAATCGTTAGATAAATTATCTTCTTTCATTTACATCTCCAAGAATATTATAATTACACATAAATATAATTATTTCCATTTATTTTCAAAATTCCAAATATCTTCAAAACCCATTAATTTATGCATATCATTACCTTTAAGAAGCGGAATAGATAATCTAGATGTTGATTTATCATCAAATAATTTTTTATAAACAAATTGCATTGTAGCTGCAGATGCACTGAAAGCAGTTCCAGGAAATATAGCTAGCGTAAAACCAAGCTCCATTAATTGATTTGAGTCTAGTTTAGGAGTATTACCTGCTTCTGAGAGATTTATCATTATTGGTATATTATTGAAATTTGAAGTTATCTCTTTCATTTCACTAATTTTTCTATAACCCTCTACAAAGAGCATATCTACACCAGTCTTAATATAAGACTCTGATCTTCTACAAGCACTAGCTAGCCCTTCCTCAGAAAGACTATCCGTTCGAGCAATTATTAAAAAATTCTCATCTGATCTTGAGTCTAATGCTACTTTAAGCCTACTACACATTTCATCTTTTGAAACAAGTTGCTTACCTTTTGTGTGACCACACCTTTTTGGATTAACTTGATCCTCAATATGCAAAGCACATGCACCAGATGATTCATAACCCTTAATTGTTTGAGCAATATTAATTAAACCACCATAACCAGTATCTGCATCAGCAATTAGTGGCTTAGATACGCCACTAGCGATAACACCAACTCTATTAACCATATCTCTATAGGATGCCAAACCTGCATCAGGCAAACCTAGATATGATGCTACGGTTCCATATCCTGTCATATATAAAGCATCAAAATTTAATTTATCTGCTATTCGAGCTGAAAGCATATCAAAAACTCCAGGAGCAATGAAGAAATCCTTATCTCGAATTTTTTTTGCTAATTTCTTTCTCTTTAAATTAAACATATATTTATCCGAAAAAAAATGGCGCCTGGGATGGCGCCATAATTTTTGTTTTTTTTAATAAACTATTCAGCAGCTTCTCTTAATTTTTGAGCCGCAACTTGATGCCATTTTTGAAAAACTGGTGCTTTAGGAGGATCAAAACTAGTTTCCTCTTTACACCTAGCTTTTAACTCATCGATTGATGTAAAACCGAAATCAAACAATTTGACATCGCCTCTCTCATCACTGAGTTTTTTTCTAAGATTTTCAGTTTCATCATTATCTACTGAACCATCCTTATTAAGGACAACACCATATCTTTTAGCACCGTCAAATGAAACAAGACCTCTTTCAACGTCTTTTGCAACTTTTTCAGCTGGGCGTTTAAACGGATCACCCCAGCCTCCTCCTCCCCAAGTATTGAAGAAAAGTACATCGTCTTTTTCAACCTTAATATGATCTTTTTTAGCAGGCATTAGTTCTTCAGTTCCATCAGCCCTTCTTAAAATTTTATTACTTCTTCCTCCAGGGGTACCACCGTTAACTCCCCATGGATATGTCAGCCACCTGTCATCGTGAATTGAAATTTCACCTGGTTCCAAGAAACGATACCCTAGTCTAATTCCGTTTCCTCCTCTATGAAGGCCAGCGCCCCCTGAATCAGCGATGGATTCATATGTATCGATTCTTAAGGGGAAATAAGCTTCAAGAAACTCATTTGGAACATTAGTAAAAGATGGCCATAAAGAATGCCCATCTGGTCCATCACCAACAGGTCTACCTGGTATACCACCAAACCCTATTTGATATAATTGAAACCACTCTCCGTCTTTATCATAACCCGAATACATGAAATGGGGACTATCTGAAAAACCAGCAGCATTAAGTGCATCTGGAGCACCTTGCCCTAACAAACCACCCATTATATCAAAAATTCTTCCCAACATATGAGTACTGGATGATAGTGAAGCAGGCTTCATTGGTTTAAGTATTGTTCCCGCAGGAATTCTTACATCAACCAAGTCATAAAAACCATCATTAAACAATATTTGAGGGTCAAAGATATTGATAGTGAATGCACCAAGGAACATCTTAAACATTTCCTCATTTAGCATGAAATTAACTGAACTCATAGATTGTGGATCTGTACCTTCAAAATCAAAAACAGCTACTCCATTCTTGTCTCTGTGCAATGTACAAGCGACCTTATAGGGTCCCATACCAATTCCATCATCACAAATATAATCTTCAAAATAAGCTTTCTTCTCAGGAACAAACATACCAATTATGGCACTCATTGCTCTTTTATTCCTGTCAAGCATCTGCTCCATTGCTTCAATAAAATTGTCATCTCCAAATCTATCAGCAATTTCGATACACCTTTTTTCAGCAATACGCAAAGCAGCTATTAGAGCATTAAAATCAGCACGATTCCATTCAGGTAAACGACAGTTATGAAGAATAAGCTCAAGTATTTCAGAATTTAATTTTCCTTTTTTATAAATCTTAGTAGGAGGAATCATAATTCCTTCTTCATATATTTGATTTGAATCAACTGGGAGACTTCCAGGAACCTTTCCACCTACATCAGTCATATGACCAAACATAGCAGACCATGCAATTACTCTATGATCTTTAAATATAGGTTGAAGCACTAGCCAGTCAGGTAAATGACTTATTGCACCTCTGCAGCTGTATGGATCATTAGTTAAGAAAATATCACCTTCCTCAATGGTACCCTCATAACCTTCAATAAAACCATATATAAAAGAACCAAATTGCCCAACAACCATTTTACCATCATTGTTAGCAATCATAGGGAATTCATCATGTTGCTCACGTATGCCAGGAGACATCGCTGTTCTAAATAGAACCGCATCCATTTCCCATCTAGCATTCTTTAGTGCATTTTCAATCAGATCGAGAGTTACTAGATCCAGTTTCACCTTGTTAAATTTTTTGTTATTACCCTGTATAATTTTAGCAGCCATTTATCAATACCCCCACTTATCGCTTACGAGATTTAGATTTTTTAGATTTCTTGGACGCAACCTTACGTTTAGGCGCCTTTTTCTTTGCAACTTTCTTCTTTGCAACTTTCTTCTTAGCTACTTTTTTTGCAACCTTACGTTTAGGTGCCTTTTTCTTTGCAGCTTTTCTTTTAGATGTTTTACTTTTAGAAGTTCGGCTCGAAGATGATGATTTACCCAAAGATTTAGAAGGGTTAATCAAAATATTACCAAACCCATCAACTTTACCAACATGGTCAGGTAAAATTAATGTTGTGGAATCCATTTCAGTAACAATAGCAGGACCAGAAATAGAATGACCAGATTTTAACAATGAACGATCATATATTTTGGCTTTCCTATTTTTTCCATCAACAAATACATTAGTAGATTCAATAACAGCTTCTTTAGGCTCACCAGAACCTTTGCCAACCCTTTCAGCTTTTACCTTTGTTGGTTTACCTTGCTGAATAGCTCTTAAATTAACTAATTCCTGATCATGATCCAAAGCAAATGTGTACATTTGCTCATGCATCTTATCAAATTCTTTAGCTACAGCAGATAGACCACCTTTTGCAAATTTCTTTGCATCTGTTTCAATAGTAAGAACTAAGCCTTGCCCATGATAACGAACATCAATTTCATATGTAGTTGTTTGATCTTTCCTACTAACACCTTCTGCGTCAAGTTCTTTAGCTGAACGTTCAGCTAATTCTTTAAGAATTTTATTAACTTCTTTATCTGATGTTTGTGGGAAAGTCCTAATAAAAGACCGTGAAGCTTCGTTTCTTACACGAGTAGTAGCATCACCGTATGCACACAAAACTCCTGGGCCAGGCGGAATTATCACAGGCCAAGAACCTGTAAGTTTACCCAACGCATTTGCATGCAAAGGACCAGCACCACCAAAAGCTATGAGAGCAAAATCCCTAGGGTCATGACCTTGTTCGACTGAAACCAACCTTAAAGCACCAAACATATTTTCATTAACAATATTGTATATACCCTCTGCTGCGTCCATAACCTTTAGATCCATTGCAGAAGCGATTTTCTCTACTGATTTTTTAGCTAGGTTAGAATCTATAACCATATCACCGCCAAGCTTGGAAGACGATGGAAGATAACCAAGAGCGACATTAGCATCAGTCACAGTAGGTTCTTCACCACCTTTAGCATATGCAGCAGGGCCAGGGACAGCTCCAGCAGATTGAGGACCTACCCTCAAAGACTTAGTCAGCTCTGGTGAATATGCTATCGATCCACCTCCTGCACCACAGGTTCTAACATCTATTGAGGATGCACGAACAGTCACATCAGCAACTCTTGTTTCTCTTCTTTTCAAAGGTGAACTATTTTGAACCAAGGCTACATCAGTTGATGTACCACCCATATCAAAGGTAAGAAGGTTTTTATAACCTGCTTTTTCTGCAATCCAGATAGCGCCAGCAACACCCCCAGCGGGTCCTGACATCAAAAGGTTAACAGGAGCATTTTCTGCAGACTCAACAGAGGAAAGACCTCCATCTGACCTTAGAACATGCAACTGAACATCTTTCATCCTTTTCTTTGTTTCTTTATGAAGATTACGCATATATTTTGAAACTACTGGTCTAATATAGGAATTAACAACTGTAGTTTCGGTTCTCTCATACTCTTGCATTTCAGGAATAACTTCAGAGGAGATAGAGATAGGGATATCAGTGAAAATCTTTTGAGCTAATTTTCTTGCCTTAACCTCGTGAGCACCATTAGCAAAAGAATTAATAAAAGAAATTGTAAGAGCTTCTATATCATACTTACCTTTAAGCTTTTTAAGTTTCTTTTCTAAGTCATCAAGGTCAATAGGAGAGACTATATCTCCTTTGGTTCCTATTCTTTCCTCTGCCTCAATAGTACATTCTAGAGGAGCCAAAGGATCAGTTTTGTTAAATATAACCCAACCACCAAGACCACCAGGAACAAAAGATCTTGCTATTTGAAGAACCTGACCAAAACCTTTTGTAGTTATAAGTCCAACTTTTGCACCAGCATTGGTTAAAACAGTATTAGTTGCAACCGTCGTTCCATGCATAACATTTGTAATTTCTTTTGGATCCACACCTGCTTCAGCACAAACTTTTTCAATTCCATTTAAAACTCCACGCGATGAGTCATCTGGTGTAGAAGGAACTTTAGCAGTTTTGGTTTCACCAGTTTTTTCATCGACTAGAAGTAAGTCAGTAAAAGTACCCCCGACATCAACCCCTAAACGATAGGACATTTAAGATTCTCCCTAGAAAATAATATTTTTTAAAAGTATACCACTTGTTAATAGTGGATTACCAATTTGATATACTATCCCGTATGATAGAGTTAACTGTCAACAAGAGTCATGACTAAAATTATAGTTTTTTCAATTTTTTTGGAATATTAAAGCTAATTTAATGGATTATTCAAAAATCTGCTAGATTTTAGCAACTTTTGAGGGTCAAAATACAGTTACCTAAATCTATTTATTTGAAAAATTAAAATTACGAATCAACAGAAAAAATCTTTCTGCTAATGCATAGATTTAGTATAATTTTCATTTTCATCAGTTGAAGATCCAGTTGCCGCAGAAAAAATTCCTCGTCTCCTCTCCAAAATATAAACCACACCAAATGCAAGCACTATAATTAGCAGAGAAAATATTGTAGTGAGAGTGCCTACTGCATATAAGTCGGGTCGGGCTGCATTTGCAGTAGCTGAAACCATGTCTACTGGAAGTGTATTAGCATCACCTGCAACAAGACTTGTTCTAGCAAATTCATCATAAGATAATGTAAAACCAAACAGGCCTATTGCAATTAAGCCAGGGAGTACAATTGGGAAAATTACAAACCTAAGTCTTTGCCAACTAGTAGCCCCAAGATCTGTAGCTGCTTCCTCAATTGATGGGTCAAATCTTGCAAAAATTGCCAACATAATTAATACACCAAATGGAAGAGACCAAGTGAGATGGGCGCCCAAACCTCCGGAATACCACGAAGATAGCAATTCTAAATTTGCAAAACCAAGACCTATCCCTAGACTGATTAGAAAAGGGGGTGCTATTAGACTACCAATTACTCCATAGAAAACTAGATTCGATCCCTTAAAACCCCTTCTATATGCAAGACCAGCCATGAACGAAATTACAATTGTAATTATCATTACAATAATCGCTAATATAAATGACCTTAACCAAGGCAGTCTAAAGTCAAATAAATAATCAGGAAGAATAACCTGCTTAAACCAATAAAGAGAAAAGCCTTTCATAGGAAAAGTGAGACCACCTTCAGGGCCCTGAAAAGCCAAAAAACCAATTGTTATAAGTGGACCATATAAAAAAATAATAAATATGAAAAAGACTGCGCCTCTGAGCTTCATTTGTGTTGTACTATTTTTCCAAAAACTAATCATTTAAATTCTAATCCGCATTCTTACATTTGTTTTCTAATATCAACAACTCTCATTAAACCGCCCACAAAAAGAAGCAATAGAGCCAACAATATTACTGATTGTGCTGCTGCTATAGGGTAAAAACCATTAAAAAAAGATACAGAAACACTATTTGCTAAACTTCCAGACTGAGCACCACTTAATATTCTGATTGCAGTAAAATCTGTTGCAACTAAAGCAACGATAAAAATTGTTCCAATGATTATTCCAGGTTTACTCATAGGAATTATAATGAACCTTAAAATCTGAAACCCTGTTGCACCTTGATCCTTAGCAGCTTCAATTAAATTGGGGTTAATCCTAGCCATAACATTGAATAGAGGAGCAACCATAAAAAGAGTAAACATATGGACATAGGATACAATGACAGCAAACTCGGAAAAAAGAAGAAACTGAACAGGCTCATCAACAAGCCCTATACTGATAAGGAATGAGTTAAGAATTCCTTTAGAACCTAAAAAAGGGATCCACGAGGTCATTCTTACAACTCCTGATGTCCAAAAAGGAACAACAGTCAACAGAAAGAAGAAAACCTTTACTCGAAAGGAAATTAAATCAAAGACAAGAAAATAGGATATAATAAACCCTAAAACTAATGTTATTGCCCAGGTAATTATAAATATCCTAGTGGTATGCCAGAGATTTAATAACGATGACCATTCAGAAAAAAATTCGAAATAATTTGTGAAAGTAAAACCAGGCCTTGTAACAAAACCATCAAATATAAACACACTGTACATAAGGATTATTGCTACAGGAACTACCGCAAAAAGCAAAAGCACTATCACTAAAGGAGATGCTTGAAAATAAGCTGAGTATTTTGAAAAAATTTCTGATAATTTGCTAGTCTCAGCTTCTTTATTTTCTGCTTGTATTGTCATTAAACACCATAGATACAAAATTAGGAATAATACTCATAAACAAAAAAGGGGAGTGTGGCAACACACTCCCCCTAATTTTTTTACAAAAAAACTATGCAGCCTGGAATGCAGACCATTTCTTAACAAGATATGCAAACTCATCATATTCTGAGTTCCAAACAGCTATATTTCCCATTCTGTTCTTGTATGAACCACCGTCACGAACAGCACCTGGTTTTGCGAGAGGACCACCAAATGGACTTGTAATTCCATCTTTGGTAGGCTTACCATCAATCCAGTAAGCATACTCATCAGCTGACATAAACTTCTTAGTACGTTCAGGAGTAGGAGCATAGTAACCCTGTCTTCCAAACAATGCACCAGGGAAACCTGCCCATTGCCAGTTAAGAAGTTCGTATGCGGCATCCAATTTTTTACCCTTAAGATGACCGGCTAATACGTTACCGATAGTCCAACCACGATAACCTTCTTTAAGATCAGCATAAACAACGTCAATACCCTGAGTTTGAACAAGTGTTACTGCAGGAGACCACATAGATTGAATTACTGCTTCTCCATTAGTCATAAAGTTAACTGACTCCATAAATGTTGTCCAGAAAGCTCTAAAGTGTCCTTGTTTTTTAAGATCATTTAATATTACAAAAGTTTTATCGATTTCTTCTTTTGTCATATTTCCCTTATTGCCGTACTTGATATCACCTTTGGCTTCAATTGCCATAGCTAAATCCATCATGCAAATGTCAGGAAATGCCTGTAAACAAACCTTACCTCTCCATTTAGGATTTAACATTTCTGCCCAAGATTCTATTTCATAACCAACTAAATCTCGTCTATAACCCAAAGTGTCAGCGTTATGAACTGTTGGCATAAAAGTTAAATAATCACTTCCACCAGCTTTAGCAAATTTATTAGCTTTTTTCTTTCCAGGATTATAAAGCACTTTAGCAGGGTGCTGACCATCACCAATCTTTGCATCAGGCCATGTTTTCATAGAACTTTTGTACATACCAATGCACTCATCCCAATGCTTTAACTTTTTGATTTCAATTGGTTGTAGTTTTGCAGCAGGTGATCCCCAAATTCTTCTCATTTGGTTTCCTGCTGGCTCAGCAATATCAAAAGACTTTGGCTGAGTTAATATCTTGTTTTGAATTCCATCGAAACCAAGAGCTGTCATCTCAATTTTAATACCTAAATCTTTTTCAGCCTGCTTTTGCCAAGGTTCAATGTGAGAAACACCTGAACCAACACTTCTTAAAACTATTTTCTCTTGTGCCCATACTGTGGGGAAACCAGATATTGCACCTGTACCCACTGCGGCACCTGCAGCCGCTGCAGTGCCTTTAAGCACAGAACGTCGACTGACTTTTGAATTAACTTTCTTAGTAATTTCACTCATCCCATAATAACCTTTTCTAAAATTTCTCGAGAAAAACATACCTAAACCATTCGGGCCCTTTGGCCCAGGTATGCTGGCTTTCTAAAAAACTTGAATTTTTAGAAAATCCAGGTTTTATTGTTAGCATTTATTATGATCATGCAAGATTTTTTTACATAAATAATGATTTTTTTATTAAAAAAGTGGGGTTTACTATCAAAAGTTACCCTTATATTTATTATTATTAATTTTGCATTACCTAACGCAAGTTTTACTAAAAATACCCATAACTTAATAAAACCTCAAGGAATTGAGAAATTTTTAAATATTTCAGATTTATTTTTCCACGAAAATATTTACTGGGATATGAAAGTTGAAGACATAATTAAAAATTTAAAACCATCTCAATACAAGAAATTGGATGGCTTTAAAATAGGGTATTGCTTTTTTAGATACAGTATAAATTTTAAAATTAAGAACGAATCTTGGGAGATTTGGCTGTGTGAAAATGAAAAGAATAGTAAATTATATGGTATTTCAATTGAAAAAGGTTTTAATGGAATTTTTTTTGATAATAATAAGAGTAGAACAGATCTATATGGTTTCTTTAAAAAAAAACTAGAAAATATTTATGGGACTCCAGATAAACATTGGAAAGAATGTCATAATACACGTTGGAATTTAACTGAACAATATAGTTGGTACCTAACTAAAACCACCATTTCGTTTATTATCAGAGATGTACCAATGCAACAAATGGCTATTCATTATCATAAGCCAACCGGCAAAAAGGATTTCGGGCCGGGCATTTGCCCCAAGCAACCAGGTGACGATTAATTTATCTAAAATACTACTTGAAATATAAAATATATTTATTTTTTTAGAAGATGTAGATCCTTTGCATCCCATTTAGCTGTGATTTTATCTCCCATATCAACTGGATCTTTAAAGTAATCTTTTTCATCAGAGTTAGCTACCACCAATTCACCATTATCTTTGGCCATAGTAACTTTGACCCAAGTACCCTGATATTCAATTGAGTGTACTATCCCTGACTGATGATTTATTGCATCAGGCTTACCGTCATCTCGAGAAATACTCACTTTATCCCTTCTAACAGAAAAACTAACATTTGAGCCCTCTTGAAGATTATTTGATGGAACTTTATACTTAGATCCGTCGCTCCCTGTGACCTCAGCATCCTTTTCGGATATTTTATTTATATCACCTTTAAATACATTCCAACCACCCATGAATTCAGCTACATATGATGTTTCAGGGGTTGTATAAATCTCTTGTGCGGTACCTGCCTGATCAATTACACCCTGGTCCATTACAACAATCATGTCTGCAAGTGCTAACGCCTCTGGTTGTGTGTGAGTAACATGAATAAATGTTATTCCAATTTCTTTCTGTAATCTTCGTAATTCTTCACGCATTTGTAGACGTAAAAACTCGTCTAGTGCAGATAAAGGTTCATCTAGAAGCAAAACTTTAGGATTAGTGATTAAGGACCTAGCTAAGGCAACCCTTTGCTGTTGGCCTCCCGACAATTGGGCAGGTAGCCTGTCAGCAAGGTGAGTCATTTTAACAGTCTCTAATACTTCCATAGCACTTTTTCTTCGCTCATCTTTTTCTATACCCTTAACCCTAAGGCTAAAAGCAACATTTTCTGCTACAGTAAGATGAGGAAAAAGAGCGTAACTTTGAAACATCATAGAAGTGCCTCTTTGCACTGGCTCTAAACCAAAAGTTTGTTCACCACCGATTAAAACCTCCCCAGATGTAGGCTCCTCATGACCAGCAATCATCCTTAGTATTGTAGTTTTTCCGCAACCAGATGGACCAATCATACAACAATAGGCACCGTCAGGGATAGTTAAACTAACATCATTTACTGCTTGAGTTTCGCCAAATGATTTTACTAGACTTTTAAGTTCAACTTGTCCATTGCCAGATGTACTCATCTAAATATTCCTTAAATAGAAAAAAATGTTAAAACCAAAAATTTTTGCCAAACCATACCTTATCTAGAATATGCTATTTGGGACAAAAACATATTAATGGCAAATTATTGCCCATAAACCAGTAAGTCAAGGAAGTTGATAGAAAATATAAAAAAAAATATAAAAAATTAAACTAATAGAAATATTAAAGTGAGATTATTATATAAAAATCTATTCACCGTACAATTTATCAGACTGTTTTTTATGTTTTGCTAGGGCCATAAGCCTTTTATCTCTCCACTTTTGTCTTGAAATATTATCATCTAATGACCTAATTTGCCTTTGTTCAAACTCAACTTTGTGATAAAAAGATTCATTCCATTCTTTGACCTCGAGTTCAGATGCAACATTTTGGTAAATTGGCCCGTACCTTTTTGCATAATCTGAAATTCCCCCTGGAGCATTAAGATCAATTGTTTCCATTGGGCCCATAAATGACCACCTCAAACCAAGTCCATATTTTACAGTTTTATCTAAATCATATGAATCTACATAACCCATAGAAACCAATTTAAAAGCTTCATTCAGAAGTGCTCCTTGAAGACGATTAAGAATAAAACCATCTATTTCTTTCTTAACGACTATTGGTTTTTGCTCAATTTTATTCATTAATTTTAACACAAATTCTACTATTTTTTTATCAGTTAATTCAGATGGCACTATCTCCACCAAAGGAACCAAACTAGGTGGGTTTACAGGATGAACCACTAGGAATCTCTCTGGGTTATTTAGACCTTCTGTAAATATAGAGGCTTTTATTCCCGATGTAGATGAACCAATTGCAATACTTTTGTCTACTATGCTATCTAAATTCGAAAATATATCTTTTTTTATTTCTAAATTTTCTGGCCCACATTCTTGGATGTAATCAACATTTTCAATTGCTTTATTTATGTTATTTGTAACTGATATTTTCTTAATAAAAATATTAGGTTCGTCATTTAACAAACCCAGTTTATATAACTCTTGGATCGTAATCGAAAGTTGGAGTATTGAACTTTCAACTGCTTTATGATCTGTATCATAGAGGACGACTTGTTTACATTTCTTAGCAAAGACTATTGCCCATGCTCTTCCTATCATTCCCGCACCAATTATCGCTATTTTTTTCATTTTATGCTCTTAATAAAGTATAGTGAATATATGTTAAGAGAAAACTATACTATTTGTCTAAAAATATATAAAGGTTAATAGCATCGAAATTCCTCCAGCCACTAATGGCAAAGGTATTGAGATAATCACCCTTCTAAATGCAAAACCCCAACCTAAAAAAGGAACTTCCAACATTAACATTCTGGTAATTTGGAAACTAGACCACCCGGTTAAAAAAGCAACTAACTGAGGATAGCCCGCTCCAAGTTTATAGAAGGCAATCGCAACTGGAAAAGCTACGATTGGACCTGAGGGAACAAAAGCACCTATAATGGCCGCAATAAGCACGCCAATAAACCCTGAGTCACTTCCTATCCAACCTGAAATAATTTGCTCAGGAAGTAAAACAGTAATAAAACCTGCCGCTAAAAGAGAAAATGGTAGCCGAGGCAAAATAACGATTAACTGATCATAAGATATGCTAAGTGCTTGAGGAATATTTTCTT
>MDTA01211021.1_pt1 | contig 14384 bp, 17 predicted proteins | sample 811151 | NCBI WGS metagenome assembly MDTA01 (sample SAMN05326648, study PRJNA326480) | marine metagenome | isolation source: seawater | place: Indian Ocean: South | collected 2010 | reverse complement strand
CAGTTGGTAGAGCAGTTGGCTTTTAACCAATTGGTCACAGGTTCGAATCCTGTGCGACCCACCAGCTATGAATGATTATCTGAATACCCTCAAGCAATCTTTTTCAAAAGATTCTTTTTTAGCTAGTCTTTTCTTTTTCTTTGTTCTTTCGTCATGGTACACACTTAGGCCTCTAAGAAATGAATTAGCGGTTCAAGACATTGATAACATATCCTTGCTTTTAGCTATGGTTGGAGTAGGTATGCTTTTTGCAAACCTTATATATTCATATATAGCTTCCAAAACTAATCTGAAACAGTTAATAATCTTATGCTACATATTTCTTGCAAGTAATCTTGCAGTTTTTGTAAATCTTGATTTCTCCTCTAGCGTATGGATTGGAAGATCATTTTATGTTTGGTGCAATATTTACAGTTTTTTTGTTGTTGCAATATTTTGGGTAGTAGCAATAAACTTATTTCGAGAAGACAAAGCAAAACAATATTTTGGATTTATTTCTTTTGGGGGAACTCTTGGAGCAGCCTTTGGTTCAAGATTATCAAAATATATTGCAAATAATTTTTCGATTGCTCCTATTGACGGAGGTCCAGAGGAAATAAATATTTCAGTCTTTGCTTTTTTCACGCTAGGACTTTTAATAATTGGTTTGTTGATTGGTCTTTATTGCATTGGAAGAGTAAAAAGTGAAAGTATTGCATTAGGAGGATCTGCCAAAGATGCATTTAAAAATCTTTTTGATTCAAAAGATGTAAGACAGCTGGCACTCTATATGTTTTTATTTACTTCACTAATGACAATTCACTGGATAACCTCTGCAATAATATTTGATGAAGCAATAGATAGCTCAATTGAAAGAGTGGCACTTTTTGCAGATATTGAGCTTGCAGTGAGTCTTATTGCAGGATTAACACAAATATTTTTGACTTCTTTCATAGTTAGAAAAATTGGCATTAAATTTATCTTATTTTCCTATGGAGTAATCTTTTCAGTTGTTTTTCTTGTTTATTCACTTGCTCCACTGCTCACTTCAGCAATATTAATTACTGTTTTACTTAGAGTGTTCGAATATTCAATTAACAAACCCAGCAGAGAGATAGTGTTTAGTCATTTATCAAAAAATAAAAGATATAAGTCATCAGTTCTCGTTGATACTTTTTTTGCTCGTTTAGGAGATTTTAGTGGGAGTATTTTTCTTGGTCTTTTCAAAGGAACTCAAATAGCTTTCAGCGTTGCGCCCCTTTTCGCACTCCCATTTGCTTTAACGATATCAATAATTGGTTCAAGAATTTCAAAAATCTTAAAAAATTAGATTCTTTTATTCAGCTTTTCTCTAAGGTTATTTATTTTGGTCATAATAATTTCAAAAGTTTGGAAATTATCTTGAGATAATTTTAGAGCAAACTGTAGTTCATTGAGAGCTCTTTCATTCTGTCCAAGCAAAATAAAATATTCAGCCCTACTTTGGTGATAGCCAGCTACGTTAAGATTATCTTTCTGTATTTCTGAAAGCAAAAACCATAAGCTTGGATCAGAATTTCTTCTTAAGAGAGTATCTCTGAGTATTTCCTCAGCAGCTATGGTTTTTCTCAGTCCCCTAAGAACTTTAGCTTTTTCAACTGTAAGAGGATAATTTTTAGGTGATACTTCAAGCAACTCATTAACAAGAATAGATGCCTCCTCATATTCTTCTGACTCTCTTAAAATTTCTACCTTAGTTGTATTTAAGATTAAATTTTTTGGATAAATATTTAATAGTTCATTTATTTGAAAGAGACTTTCTTCAAATCTACCATATAAGAATAATGCACGAGAATACCCATAAATATTCTCAATATTTTTTTTATTATTTAGCTTATCTTCAAAAAGTCGAATTGCATTTATGGGCAACTCTTCATAGTCTGCCTCTAGCCTTCCTTTAATTATTTTATAGTTTATGCTGTCACGAATACCTTCGATATCTCCAAGTTGATCTGCAGCATTAAATGCATCGCTAACTCTAGTTGATGAGATTGGATGAGTTAAAAGAAATTCAGGAATATTGTCTCCATAAAATCTCCTAAGAGCTACCATGTTTTCAAACATTTCACCCATTGCTTTTGGGTCATAGCCTGATGCAACACAATTCTCGAAACCAAATCTATCAGCCTCTCTCTCAAACGCTCTGCTATATCTTAATGATTGTTGTTGAAGTAAGGCAGGTCCTGCGATAAAAGCACCAGGATTATTTGTAGCGATAGCAACAGCAATTGAAGACACTAGAATCAGAGCAGAAGCAAGATTCCTGTCTTGGGACCTAAGCACATTTCTTTGGAAGTGTCTTTGACTAAGGTGAGCAAGTTCATGACACAGAACTGATGCAAATTGAGATTCATTATCCGCATTTAGAAAAAGACCTCCATTTATACCGACAATACCTCCCGGAGCTGCAAATGCATTTAAGGACGGATCATCTATTAAAATTACAGTGAATCTTCTATCGTTAACTAAGCTTGTTTCAGAAAGTCTATAAAGAAGAAGCTCAGAATATTCTTGAATAATGGGATCAACTATTAAAGATGCTTGAGAGTAAACTTGTTGAAGGAATTGTTCACTTAAAAGCTCAACCTCTGCCTCTGATATTGCTCCGGAAACCCTATCTCCAAGCTCAGGTAGCTGCATATCAACTTGTGAAGTAGCAATGTTTGTAAATAAAAATAGGAATATTAATTTCTTTTGCATATTAATTGAATATTTGGACACAAATCTAACAATAAAGTTTATTTTGCATTAACATAAAGTTTAGTAAAAGGAAAAAATTAATAAATATTTATGTTTGATCAAATCAACAAACTTTTTAATAAAGTCTTTAGTAACGAAGAGTCCTTTATATTCTCATTGCTAATATTCTCTTTTTTATTATTTTTATATCTCTTTGGCGGACTTTTGACTCCATTTATTGTTAGCTTAATATTTGCATATTTACTAATTGGACTTACTAAAAACTTTACAAAATATGGTTTAAGTGAGTTTTTATCGCTGGTAATTTCATACGTAATCTTCCTATTAACTGGATTGGGATTTTTGGTATGGCTAATTCCATTAATTTTTCAACAAACTCAAGCTTTCTTTCTTGAAGTGCCAATGTGGCTGAATAATTTCAGAGGCTATGTTGAAAACTTAGTTCAGTCTAATCAAGATATAATTTCCTCAGAACAGATATCATCATTTTTTACAGAGCTTGTTGGAAGGCTTTCATCACTGTCACAAGGGGTGCTTGATGCTTCTATCTCAGGCATTCAAGATACAGTTGTTTTCTCTATTTACTTAATTATGATTCCGGTCTTGGTTTTTTTCTTTCTGTTTGATAAAGAGAGGATAATTAGAGGCTTTCTTATGCTCTTACCACAAAAGAGAGAAATGCTTTCAGAGGTCTGGATTGAAATGGATGATCAGCTAAGTAATTATGTTTGGGGCAAAGGTGTAGAAATTCTTATAGTTGGTTTTGCAGCGGCACTTATTTTTGGATTTATGGGCCTAAATTACACCGCACTATTATCAATTATTGTTGGATTTTCAGTACTCATACCATATGTTGGAGCATTTCTTGCAACAATCCCAGTCATTGTTGTGGCACTTTTGCAATTTGGGATTGGATTCGACTTTTACATGATCGTTGGACTATATCTTCTTCTTCAAGCACTTGATGGCAATCTTCTGGTTCCAGTTCTTTTTTCTGATGCAGTAAAACTTCATCCAGTAGTAATAATGCTGGCAGTTTTTATTTTTGGAGGTATTTTCGGTTTTTGGGGAGCATTCTTCTCAATTCCGCTTGCAACTTTTATAAAGGCAGTCTGGAACTCTTGGCCAAATCCATCTGCAAAAAATGAGTTTTAGGATTCTTTTAATAATATTTTTTATGTCAGGTGAACTACATTCTGAAGAAAATTTTGGAATAGTAGTGCATGGAGGAGCTGGCGTAATGTCAGGCTTGTCAGAAGAAAAGCAAGAAGTAATTCAAAATAAAATTCGAGAATCAGTTTCTCAAGCTTATCTTATTTTAGAAGAAGGCGGCTCCAGTTTGGATGCTGTTGAGTTAGCTGTATCTATATTAGAGGATTCTCCGTTATTTAACGCTGGAAGAGGATCTGTATATAATTCTGATGAAGTTCAAGAAATGGATGCTTCAATCATGGATGGAAAGAATAGGCTCACAGGAGCTGTTGCTTCAATTTCGATAGTTAAGAATCCAATAAAATTAGCTAGGAAAGTTGCAGAGGAGACAAATCATGTTCTTTTGGTAGGTGAGGGCGCTGAGCGGTTTGCTAAAAATATAGGCATTGAAATTGTTGATAAAGAATATTTCTTCCACCAGGAAAGACTTCAGAGAGCTCTAAATTCAAAAAAAAAGACATCAAAGTTAAATCAGAATTTAAATAAAATAGGCACAGTTGGTGCTGTTGCTCTTGATAAAAATGGAAATATTTCAGCTGCAACCTCAACTGGAGGCATGACTAATAAAATGCCTGGAAGGGTTGGTGATTCTCCAATTATAGGCTCTGGTACGTGGGCTCAGAATGGTGTTTGCGGTGTTTCGTCAACCGGTCATGGTGAATACTTTATAAAATATCAAGTAGCAAGAGAGGTATGCGTTCGCATTGAATATCTTAATCAAAGCTTAAATGACTCTTCAGAATCCATCATTAACGAACTCAATGATATAGGCGCTTCAGGCGGATTGATAGCAATTGATCACAAAGGCAATATTTCAACTCCTTTCAATACGAAGGGTATGATTCGAGGAAGTCAAACAAATAAAACTCGGTTGAAATCTGAGATTTATTAGATATCTCTTAAAGCTTCTAATACCTCCATAACATGGCCTTTCACTTTAACAGATCTCCACTCTTTAATTACTAATCCCTCTGAGTTTATTAGAAATGTACTCCTATCTACACCAATATATTTTTTTCCATACATTGATTTTTCCCTCATCACATCGAAAGCTTTGCACATGACCTCGTCTGGATCGGACAACAGTTGAAATGGAAAACTTTGCTTCTCTTTAAAATTTTCATGAGATTTTAAAGTATCCCTTGATACTCCAATTATTTCTGCATTTAAATTTTTAAAATCATTATGGTTGTCTCTGAAATCTTGTCCTTCTAAAGTACAACCCGGAGTATTATCTTTAGGGTAAAAGAATATTATTAAATTTTTTCCTTCAAAGTCTTTATTTGATAATTCCAAACCTCCAGTTGCCTCAGCAGAAAATTTGGGACATTTTTTTCCTTCGAAACTCATAATCTCTCCTTTGTTTTTTCTAATTAATTAACTAAGTTTATATAAAATTTATTTAAATTACTCACTATCAATGTAAAATTATGCAATGGATAAATATAAACTAATAATTCTTGCATTTTTGATATCAAGTTGTTCTTCATTAACTGGTCCAGAAGGAGCGTTTCCTGACACCAGATATGATTTTTTAGACGAAGAGCTATCAAATGATGTTGTTACCACTGAAGATTTGCAGCTTTCTACTGAAGAAAATCATTATCCTATTGAAATTACTTCAGGTGATACAGTTTTCCAAGAGGTTCCAAAACCAAGACAAATCTTTTCAGCAGGTGGAGCAAGTGAGGTTCAGCTGAGACGTCTGGGTGATTTGCTTTGGGTATATGTTGAAACTTTACCTTCAACTACATGGCCAATAACTAGAACTTATTGGGAGACTTCAGAGTTTCAGCTTTTAGATGCTAATCCTGAAACCGGAGTAATGCTAATTGATTTTAGTCAGGACATTAATCTCAAGATAACAATTGAACATGGCATTAAAGAATCTTCATCAGAAATATTCTTATCAGCTGTTAAAAAGACTGACAATGTAGAAGTTGAAGTTGATAATGAGCAAATTCAACCTTATTTAGAAGATATTGTTAATTATATTGCCGATTCTGTTGGAACATTCTCTGGAACTTCTCTTGCAGCTCAATCCCTCAATGATAGAAAAAAATCGAGAATATTCTCTGAGAATGAGAAAACTGTTATTGAGTTAGATTTAAACTTTGAGAGAGCTTGGTCAACTGTAAGTAGGGCAATAAGTGCTTCCCAAATAATATCAAATGACAGAAACAGAGAAGAGGGTATTTTTTATGTAAGCTTGTCAGCTGAAGAGGAATCAGGTGTATCCAGATTTAATCCACTAGCATTCTTTAGAAGGAATCCATCACAACAGATTGCAGATCCTGAATATATGATTTATGTAACTCCTTTAGGCTCAAAAACTCTTATCAAAGCTGAAGCAATGACAGGAAATATCCAGGATTCAGAGGACTTGCTTTCAATTTTGAATGAATCTTTAAGTTGAGAGTCATAAATGGATAAGATAAAAGAAATTGCCAAAGGCAAAGCCAAATCAATGTTTACAACATCTAATGTAAACGAATTGATTATGGAATTTAGAGATGATGCGTCTGCTTTTGATGGAAAGAAAAGAGCATCATTAGCAGGGAAGGGAGCAGTTAATAATCAGTTTAATGCATTCATAATGAATTATTTAGGTGAAAATAATATTCAGCATCACTTAATTGATCTTTTAGATAACACTCACTCACTAGTTCATAGTTTGGACATGTTTCCAATTGAGTGCGTAATCCGAAATAGAGCTACAGGCTCAATATGTAAAAGATTAGGAACAGAGGATGGACTAATTCTTGAGAGACCGCTATTTGAATTCTTCCTCAAGGACGATAATTTAGGAGATCCTTTGATAAATAGGAATCACATAATTTTATTTGGTTGGGCAAAAGATGATCAATTAGATCAAATGATAGAAATCTCTTATAAGGTGAATGAACTCTTAGTAAAACTTTTTGCAAACTCTGGCATGATTCTTGTAGATTTTAAGCTTGAGTTTGGGATTGCAAATGGGAAAATTATGCTTGGTGATGAATTTACACCAGATGGATGCAGATTATGGGATGATCAAACACTAGAAAAGCTTGATAAAGATAGATTCAGGCAGGATCTCGGGGATGTAATTGAATCCTATCATATGGTCGCGCATAGACTTGGAATGAAAATTAAAGTTGACTAATTTAGTCAAGATTCTATAATACCACCCCAATAACGTATGTTATTGGGAAGTATTAAAAAATTATGAAATTTACGACGAAAAGCAGATATGCTTTAAACGCTTTGATTGAGCTTTACCTAATGGAGGTTGATGGTCCAGTAAAGATATCAAAGATTGCAGAGATGCAGTCCATAGAAATTACGTATTTAGAACAGCTATTTAGGAAGCTGAGAATAGCAGGTTTGATAGATTCAAATCGTGGAAGAAATGGAGGTTACTTTTTTGCAACTGAGCCAAATAAGATTTCAGTTAAAGATATTATGATTGCTGTTGAGGAAGATCTTGATGCAACTAATTGTTCTGGTGCTAGTGATTGCAGTGACGGCAAAAAATGCAGGACACATACATTATGGGCAAGTTTAAATAATGTTGTAGAAAATTATTTAGAGAAAATAACCCTTGATACTCTTGTTGAAAGCCATGACGAGCACTATATAAATGTTGTAAATTTACATTAAAGGAAGATATGAGTAAAAGTAAACCAATATATCTCGATTACGCATCCACGACTCCTGTTGATGAGAGAGTTGCTGAAAAGATGCTCGAGTATATGACATTTAATAACAACTTTGGAAATGCTGCCTCCAGATCCCATTCGTTTGGTTGGCAGGCTGATGAGGCTGTTGAGTTAGCTAGGTCAAATGTTGCGAATCTAGTGAATTGTGATCCAAGGGAAATTGTTTGGACTTCTGGAGCAACTGAAGCAGATAATTTAGCAATCAAAGGCATTGCAAACTTTTATAAGACTAAAGGTAAACATATTGTTACCTCAAAGATTGAACATAAAGCTGTGCTCGATCCGTGTAGGCAATTAGAACGTCATGGTTTTGATGTTACTTATTTAGAACCAAATGAGGGAGGTGTTATTACTCCTGAAGCTATTGAAAGTGTTCTAAGGGAGGATACTATTTTAGTTTCAATCATGCACATTAATAATGAACTGGGAACTATAAATGATATCGCTGCAATTGGCGAAATAACAAGAGAAAGAAAGATTTTTTTCCATGTGGATGCTGCACAAAGCACAGGAAAGGTAAGCATTGATCTTTCATCTCTAAAAGTAGATTTAATGTCATTTTCAGCTCATAAGACTTATGGGCCAAAAGGTATTGGAGCTTTATTTGTCAGAAGAAAGCCTAGGGTTAGAATTGAGGCCCAAATACATGGAGGAGGTCATGAGCGAGGAATGAGATCAGGAACACTTGCTACGCATCAGATCGTAGGAATGGGTGAGGCTTTTAGGCTGGCAAAAATAGAAATGGATAAAGACACAAAGAAAGTATCTGAACTTCATGATTATTTTTTACAAGAAGTAAAAAAAATTGATGAAATATATTTGAATGGAGATATTCATAACAAGGTTCCTAATATTTTAAATGTGAGCTTTAATTTTATTGAGGGAGAATCATTAATAATGGGATTAAAAGACATAGCAGTCTCATCTGGATCGGCATGTACTTCTGCAAGCCTTGAGCCGTCATATGTTTTGAGAGCACTAGGGAGAAAAGATGAGCTAGCGCATAGCTCTATAAGATTTTCTTTTGGAAGATTTACAACTAAGCATGATGTTGAGAGCACGCTTATGCTTCTTTCAAATGTTGTAGAAAGATTAAGAGAGTTATCTCCTTTGTGGGAGATGCATTTAGATGGAATTGATTTGGACACTGTTGAATGGCAGGCCCATTAGTTGGAGATAAATAATGGCTTACAGTAAGAAAGTTGTTGATAAATTTGAAAATACTTTAAAGAATCCTGAAAAATTTAATGTAGGAAGATTTGATCCTAAAGATGGAGATATCGGAACTGGAATGGTTGGTGCTCCGGCGTGTGGAGATGTAATGAAGCTCCAAATTAAATGCAAGCAAGAAGGAAATAAGCATATTATTGAAGACGTTAAATTTAAAACCTATGGTTGTGGTTCTGCAATTGCTTCATCAGCTGAGCTCGTCGAGATGTTGATTGGTAAAACTCTTGATGAAGCTAAGCAAATCAAAAACAAAGACCTAGCTGAAGTATTAGAGCTGCCTCCTATTAAGATTCATTGTTCAGTATTGGCAGAAGACTCTATTAAGCAGGCAATTGAAGACTATGAATCCAAACAATGATTATGGAAAGCTTTAATCCATCCAGCATTTCATTTACTCAAGCTGCTATAAACCACTTCAAAAATTCATTGGCAGGAAAACCTAATAACTTTGGAATTCGAATTGGAGTGAAAGAGGCTGGATGCTCTGGTTATGAATATTTCTTTGAATATACAAACGAAGAAAGAGACGGTGATATTTTATTTAACGAATCATCATTCAAGATTCATGTTGATAATCAAAGTTTTGAGTTTTTGAAAGGTAGCGAAGTTGATTTTGTATCAACTGGACTAAATCAAGGCATAATCTTTAATAATCCAAATGCAAAAGTAACATGTGGCTGCGGCGAAAGCTTCAGTATCTAACATGCCAAAGGTAAAGATCTTACCACACCCAGAAATTTGTCCTGAGGGGGCGGAGTTTGAGCTTAAACAGGATGAGTCACTCTGTGAAGGAGCTCTAAGAAATGGTCTAAAAATAGAGCATGCTTGTGAATTATCGTGTGCATGTACAACTTGTCATTGCATTGTAAGAGAGGGTTTTGATTCGCTCGAGGAACCAACTGATACTGAGGAGGATATGCTTGATAAAGCTTGGGGACTTGAGCCTGAATCACGTCTTAGTTGTCAAATATATCCAGGAGAGAAAGACCTTGTTGTTGAGCTGCCAAAATATACAGTTAACCAAGTCTCAGAAGAAATATGAAGGACTTATATTGGCAAGACATAATTGATATAGCCATAGAGTTAAGCGAAAAATATGAGGATATAGATCCACAATGGATTAGTTTCCCTGATTTGTATCAAAAAATATGTGATTTAGATTGTTTTAAGGATGATCCTAGCAGGTCAAATGAAAAAATCCTTGAGGCAATTCAGATGGCATGGATAGAAGAAACACAATAAATTCCCTATAATACCGTTTTTTTGGAGAAGATTATGGCAATTCAGCAAACACTATCAATAATTAAACCAGATGCAGTTGCTAAAAATATAATTGGAGAAATTATTTCTAGATTTGAAAATAATAATCTAAAAATCATAGCCGCAAAATTAATTACCTTGTCAGATTCAGAGGCTGGTGGTTTCTATGCTGAGCATAAAGGCAAGCCTTTTTACAATGATTTAATTGCATTTATGACGTCAGGACCGGTTTTTATTCAGGTTTTAGAGGGCGAAGATGCAATTAATAAAAACAGATTATTGATGGGTAATACTGATCCATCTAAAGCAGATCCTGGAACCATTCGAGCAGATTTTGCTCATACAATTGATGCTAATGCTGTTCATGGATCTGATTCCGAAAAAAGTGCTGAAAGAGAAATAGCATTCTTTTTTAGTGATCTTTAAATAAAAATGCAAGAAAAAAATAATCTTCTAGGACTGACTCGAGAAGAACTACAAGATTATTTAATTTCTCTTAATGAGAAATCTTATCGTGGCTTACAAATCTTTGAATGGATTCACAATAAAGGCGTCATAAATTTTAACTCTATGACAAATTTAGGCAACGAGCTCATAGAAAAATTAAAACAAAATTCTAAAATCGAGGTTCCAAAAGTTTTTGATGTAAGTACCTCATCAGAGGGAACAAAGAAATTCCTCTTAAAATTAGATAATGACTCTTTTATCGAAATGGTAAAGATTCCAGAAAAAAACAGGCAAACCTTATGCATCTCATCTCAAGCGGGTTGTGCTTTGCAGTGTTCTTTTTGTGCCACTGGCTTTAATGGATTTAAAAGAAATTTAACGTCTTCAGAAATTATTAGTCAGCTATGGCTTGCAAATTATTTTGAAAATGATTCAAACAAAGTCACAAATGTAGTTTTTATGGGAATGGGAGAGCCATTAATGAACACTGAAAATGTTCTAAAATCGATAAATATAATGCAAGATCAAAAATGTTACTCTCTATCAAAAAGGAGAATTACACTAAGTACATCTGGCATAGTCCCACAAATTGATGCAATTACAGGAAAAACAGATGTATCGTTAGCCATTTCACTTCATGCATCGAATGACGATTTAAGAAATAAGATTGTTCCTATCAATAAAAAATATCCCATTAAAGATTTACTATCAAGTAGCAAAAAATATTTGAAATCGCTTAGCAGCAAATCATACATCACGATTGAATATATTCTTATAAAGGATGTCAATGATTCTATTGAGGATGCAAGAAACCTAGTGAATCTTTTATCAGATCTAAAATGCAAGATAAATTTAATACCATTTAACCCATTTCCTGAATCAGAATATAAACGATCTACAGACCAAAAAGTTGATGCTTTTAAAAGCTATCTTATTAAGAATAGGTTTATTGCTACCGTAAGAGCTACAAGAGGTGATGAGATAGACGGTGCCTGTGGTCAACTTGTTGGAAAATTAATAAATCCGATAGGCTCAAAAAAGTTAAAAAATAAACAAATATTTGCTCAAAATCTTCACTAAATTTTATCTTATTGCTTCGGATTTTTTTGTATCTAACTTATACTACTTTTAAAAATAATTAATAAAATTGTGACAGACTGGATAAATAGAAGAACTACCAAACTTGTAAGAGTTGGCAATGTGAAAGTTGGCGATTTGAATCCCATATCAGTTCAATCAATGACCAATACAAATACTTGTGATGTTAATGGAACAATTGATCAAATAAATAGCCTTGTTGCTGCTGGAGCAGATATTGTAAGGGTGTCAGTTCCAGATGAAGATTCAGCTGCAGCATTTAAAAAAATTAAAAAAGCAGTATCTATACCTCTTGTTGCTGATATTCATTTTGATTATATGCTCGCTTTAGAGGTTGCAGATTCTGCAGACTGTTTGAGAATCAACCCTGGGAATATTGGAAAAGAAAAAAAGGTGATAGAGGTCATCAATGCAGCAAAACATAATGGTGTTCCGATTAGAGTTGGAGTTAACGCAGGATCTCTCGAAAAAGACCTTCAAAAGAAATATGGTGAGCCTAATTCAGATGCTTTAGTTGAATCAGCTCAAAGACATATAGATATTCTCGCTAAACATAACTTCGATCATTACAAAATGAGCCTTAAGGCTTCCAACATTGAGATGACTGTAGATGCATATAGAAAAATATCAAATTTAATAGATCAGCCTCTTCACTTAGGAATAACAGAAGCTGGCAGTTTCAGAGGTGGGACTGTAAAGTCTTCAATTGGTGTTGGGATGCTTTTATCTGAAGGAATCGGAGACACCATAAGAATATCTCTTGCTTCGGATCCAGTTGATGAAATCAAAGTCGGTTGGGACATTCTAAAAAGCCTCAATCTAAGAAGTAGAGGTGTAAAAATTATTGCTTGCCCAAGTTGTTCGAGAATGAATTTTAATGTTATTGAAGTGGTGAATGAGCTCGAATCAAGGTTTGAAGATATTTCAGAAGATTTAGAAGTAGCTATCATCGGGTGTTATGTAAATGGTCCAGGAGAGTCTAAAGCAGCTGATATAGGGCTCACCGGAGCTAGCCCAAATAATCTTTTATATATTAATGGTCTGCCCTCTAAAAAACTTACAAATGAACAGCTAGTTGATGAAATTGAGTCACAGGTAAGAGATAAAATTAATTCTTCTCCATCTGATACAATTATTGCAAGAGGCTAAAATGGATAAAATAAGCTCAATCAGAGGAATGCCTGATGTTTTTGAAGCTGATGCAAATTATCTTTCAGAATTGAGTGAAATCCTCAGTAAGATATTTTTATCTCACAATCTTAAAGAAGTTAATACTCCGATATTAGAGCAAACAGAACTATTTGTTAGATCTACTGGCGCAACATCCGATATTGTAAATAAAGAAATTTATAGCTTTAATGATCGAAATGAACAAAGTCTTTCATTAAGGCCTGAGGGAACAGCTGGAGTTGTAAGATCAATAATCCAAAAGAAACTAGATAATTCTGAACACAAACTTTGGTATCAGGGGCCTATGTTTAGATATGAAAGACCTCAAAAAGGAAGATTTAGGCAATTTAATCAAGCAGGAGTTGAATTACTTGGATTCTCAGAGGGCTCTTCAGATCTAGAAATTATTTCAATTGTTTGTGATATTTTTATTGAATTGGAGCTTGAAGATTCAGTTTTAAAAATCAATCACCTTGGTGACAAAAATACAAAAGAAAGATTTCTCGCAGAGCTTTTAAAATATTTAAAAACGTTTAAAGGTAAATTAAATGATAACGATAAAGAAAAGCTAACAAAGAATCCTTTGAGATTGCTTGATTCAAAAGACAAAGATCTTCAGGATTTCCTTAACAAGGGCCCAAAAATAATTGATTTTTTAACAACAGAACAATTAAATCTTCTTGATATGATTCAAAGCATATTCGGAAGATATGTTGAAATTGAGCTCGACAGCTCTCTTGTAAGGGGCTTAGATTATTACACCGGCCTCGTTTTTGAAGCTGTTTCTAAGAATCTTGGAGCGCAGGATTCTTTCTTAGGAGGGGGCAGATATGATGATCTCTCAAGAGATCTTGGAGGTAAAGAAATGTCTGCTATTGGTTTTGCAATAGGCCTTGAAAGATTGAATCTTATTAAAAAACATAAAAATACTAAATCTAATAAAGTCATTTCTTTTGTAACAACCTCTAGCAAAATGAATGCTTTAGCATTTAAAATAGCACAACTTCTGAGGAGCCATAATTATGATATTCGACTTGAAACGAATTTTACTGATGCTAGCCTCAAAGCAAAACTAAGAAAGGCAAGCAAGCTTGGTGCTAAATTTGTCTTTATAATAGGAGAAGAAGAATTTGAATCTAATACTATAACTGTTAAATCATTTGATGAAGACGGTTATCAAGTAAATATGAGTTTTGATGAAATTCTAGATTTTTATAAAAATATATAAATAAAATATCATGGTAACAGTAAGAAGCGACGAGGAAAGGGTTCAATCTATAATTAATTTTTTTAAAGATTATCAGCTTTACATATTTTCAGTCATTTTTGTTATAGCTATTTCTGTTGGCGGATATCTTTTTTCTATTAATTTGAAAACAAATCAAATTCAAGCTGCAAAGATGATATATGAGAATTGGCAAATAGCTTCAAGCCAAGAGGAGAGTGATGAGCTTTTTGAGGATTTAACCGTTAACTTCTCTAATACCGGTTATTCATATTTGGCATTACTAAAAAAAGGTTCTGACTTAGCTAAGGAAAATAATCTTG
>MDTA01083310.1_pt1 | contig 14385 bp, 19 predicted proteins | sample 811151 | NCBI WGS metagenome assembly MDTA01 (sample SAMN05326648, study PRJNA326480) | marine metagenome | isolation source: seawater | place: Indian Ocean: South | collected 2010 | reverse complement strand
TTGTAATTTTATTCTTACTAACAAATTTTCATTATAGGGAAGACCTAAAGGAATACTCCAACATCCAAAAATTTGTGCTTTTAAAGCATCCTCTTCGCTTAAGGACAGACCAATATTTTCAATATTTTTTTCTTGATCTTGGGTGACTTCATTTGTCTTTTTTATAGTCTCAGCGCTTTCTTCTTTAGATTTGTCAATTAATGCAGCAATGTTATTTGGATCAAATAATTCTTTTTTTTCAAATTCTGAAACTTGTCTCACTTCTTCATCTAATTTTTCTGGATTTTGTTTGTCCTCTTGAGTTTCTTTTATTTTTTCAGGTTTATCATCGGGCATTGGGACTGAATCTGGCTTTATCTTTTTAACTTTTTTAGGTGGAGCTTGTTCAGAAACTAATTTTTTTTCTTTTTCTTTTATTTTTTCAATAATTTTTTTGGCTTTAGGCGCAAACGGAATATTAGTCTTATCAGTAATTTGTATTAGTTCTACAGAGACAATCGGAGGAAGATCAATCGGTTTTTTTGCTAAAAATGGCAAACTAATCGCAGTAAAAAAAATTAAAATTACATGAAAAACAGAAGAAATTATAATACTTCTATTCACTTAATTTACCTTTCTTTATAAGGTTCGGATATTAGTGCAACTTTTGTAAAACCTGACCCAGATAATAATCCCATAATTTCTAAAACCCTTCCATAATTGATTGTTTTATCTCCTCGAACATAAATTCTAGTATCAGTTCTATTTTTTGAAACAGCCAAAACCTTTGCAATAATTTTTTCATATTCAACCTTGGACTCTTGTATAAAAATCTCCCCTTTTGAATTAATTGTTAAAGTTAATGGCTCTTGTTCTTCTGGCAATGAGTCAGCTGAACTTTCAGGAAGGTCCACTTGTACCCCTACAGTTAATAAAGGAGCAGTGACCATAAAAATTATCAAAAGCACCAACATGACATCAACAAATGGTGTAACATTTATTTCGCTCATTGGTTCCTTTGATGAACGTTTAAATTTAAAAGCCATCTTAAATTATTGTCAAAAATCTTTTTGAAAAATTTTCTAATTTTTGTGTATAGTTGATAGTATCATTATTAAATTTATTATAAGCAACAACTGCTGGTATTGCAGCCAACAAACCTAGGGCAGTTGCAAAAAGAGCTTCTGCTATACCCGGTGCTACAATTGCGAGACTTGTATTTCTTGAAATAGCAATAGATTGAAATGAATTCATTATTCCCCATACAGTTCCAAATAAACCTATAAAAGGTGCTGTAGATCCTACTGTAGCTAAAAAAGTAAATCCTTTGCTTATTTTTGAAATTTGTTTTTCAATACCAGTTTCTAATATTGTTGTTAGTCTTTTGTTAATATCTATCTTTGATTTTCTTTTTAATAAATTTTGCATAGCATCTCTAAAAACTATAGCCATAGGGTCTTCTATATTTGCTGGTAAATTATTATAAAATGTTTCTGCCGACTTTGAATTCCAAAATTTTGTTTCAAATTCCTCAGTTGTTAAATTTATTTTTTTAAACAATCTAAACTTTTCAATAATTACTGCCCAAGAATAAATTGAACAAGCTATAAGCAGAATAATTACAGATTTAACAATTATATCTGCCCTTATAAATAAGTTAACAATCGAAAAATCTGCACTTGATGCAAGACCTACTGCTTGACTTGAAATATCAGCTTCCATAATGTTTTCTCACACTTAAATGTGTCATGATTTTGACTTAATATTTTTTATCAGTCTTCGTTTTTGTAAGTTTCATAATAAAAACTAGCTATCAATATTGCATCAGCCTTATTCGAGTCCTTTTTTTTTGACAATTGTGCTGAAAAATATGGAAAAATTTCTATTGCTCTTGATCTGCTTGCATCTTTCTCAGAATTAATAAGATTAAAATATTTTTTCCATTTAGCTGGTCTTACAAAAAACATTGAAAGTTGCATTGCTGAACATACGCCCTTTATTATTCCAAAAGACTGTCCAAAATTAAACATACTAGTTACACCTTGTCCAGGCATCGCAGAAACCTGTTCGATAACAACTCTTATATTGTCTTTATCTCTATGATTTATTCTATTATAAATTTCATTATAAATCTGAGCTCCGTTAACCTGTTTTTTATTTTTTTTTCCATCTGTCATTATTGGCATTTCAATAACATCTAAAATTTTACCACTATCTAAAAAACAAATTGATCCAGATATACCAGGGTCAATACCAATAATTAACATAATTTAATTTGAAAATTCTGCATTAGTAAAAATATTTTGTACATCATCATTCTCTTCTAGTGTTTCAAAAAAATTAACTACATCCTCATGTCTATCTTTGGGAATTTTCACACTGTTTAGTGGAATCCATTCAATTCTAGATGAAATAAAATTATTAATTTTTTTCTCTAGCTCCTTTTTTACATTATAAATTTCATTTATTGAACAATGTATTTCATGATATTCACCAATTGATTTACATTCATCAGCCCCCGAATGAATAGCTAATTCGAAAATATCTTCTTCAGATATCTCATTTTTGTCAATTTTGATAATTCCTAACTGAATAAAATTATGTGAAGCCGAGCCTTGTGTTCCAAGATTTCCACCAGCTTTTTGAAAAATAGTTCTTATGTTAGAGGCTGTTCTATTCTTGTTATCAGTTAGAGCTTCAACAATTACAGCTACTTTGTCAGGACCAAATCCTTCATATCTTAAATTTTCAAAATTTAATTCAGCGTTAACAGATGACTTATTAATTGCTCTCTCAATATTGTCCTTTGGCATATTAGCAGATCTAGCAGCCTGAACTGCAGATCTTAATCTTGGATTCAATTCAGGATCTTTATCACCTATTTTGGCAGCTACAGTTATTTCTTTTGATAATTTAGAAAATATTTTTGATCTTTGTTTATCAGCCTTACCTTTTTTATGTTTTATTCCAGCCCAATGAGAATGTCCTGCCATAACTTATTTAAATATTATTTAGATTTCTTCCAAAGATATAACTTTGAACTTTGTTAGCTAAACCAGTTTCAATATTGCAATCAACAATTACACCACTTAATGTAGCATCACCATTTGCAGGAAAATGTTTCACAGAATCTTCTTTCATAAATTTGTTTAATGAATTTTCTTTATCCATACCAATAACGGAATCGTAATCTCCACACATTCCAGCATCAGTTTGATAGGCTGTACCCTTCCTTAAAATTCTTGCATCATTAGTTGGAATATGTGTATGAGTTCCAACTACTAAAGTTGCTTTTCCATCAAAATAATGTCCCATTGCATTTTTTTCACTAGTTATTTCCCCGTGGAAATCAACAACAAGGAAATCATAATCTTTCTTAAATTTATATTTGTTGATAAATTTTTTGGCTTCCTCAAATACATTATCACACTTCTTCATAAAAATATTACCCATTAAGTTTAATACTCCAATTCTAAAATTTTTTTTAGTGGTAAAAATTTCAAATCCTTTTCCAGGCGATGGTTCAAATAAATTTTTTGGTCTTAAAAGTCGATTTTCTTTATCAATAAAATTCATCAATTCTTTTTGATCCCACACATGATTGCCAGTAGTAATTACATTTACTCCAGATTTAAAAAAATCCTCGCAAATTTCTCTCGTTAAACCAACTCCTGTTTGATCAGCATTTTCACCATTAAGTATAACAAAATCAATTTTGTTTATCTTAATTTGACTCAAAAGATCATCTTTAATTTTTAAACATCCAGAATTTCCAACAACGTCACCTAAAAACAATATTCTCATTTTTTTTTTTCAGTAATAATACAATCTAACTCAATATCATATTTATTTATTGGAATTTTTTTTACTTCTTGAAATGAATAAGCTAAACCAATAGTTAAAACTTTTTTATATCTTTTTAAATCTTTAATATATCGGTCATAAAATCCACCACCATATCCAATTCTATTAAGGCTAGTGTCATAAGCAACCAAAGGAACAAATAAGATGTCTGGATATACTTTTGTTTCTGAGATAGGTTCTGGAATACCGTATCTATTTATTGCAAGGGGACTCTTAGCTGACCATTTGTAAAAATCCATTTTAAAATTTTTTTTTATCTTTGGTAATGCAATTTTATAATTTTTTTTTTCAAATTCATTAAGAATGTCCAAAACATTAATCTCATAGTTAAAAGAATAATATCCCCCTATAATTTTATTTTTAATTTTCTGTTTTTTTATTACACTTATGATTTCGTTGAAATCTAATAAATATTTTTCATCATATTTTTGACTTCTAATCTTTAATATTTTTTTTCTAATTTCAGATTTTTTCACAAAAATATCTTTAAGATAATTTATCTAAGTTTGTTTTTTCAACAAAACTTGAAATTTGATCAGCTGCGTCATCAATTAATTTTTCATAATTTTTTTGGTTTTCTTCAATTTCGTTCTTTAAATTCTTATGATTTATATTTAATTCTTTAATTTCATTTTCTTTTTTATCTCTATAATCATAAATTAAAGATTTAAGTTCTTTAAACTTTTTTGAAAGATGATTTAATTCATTTTTTTTTTGTTCAACCTTTTTTTTTGTTTCATGATATTCATCCATTACTTTTACAGCGGTAATTAATAAAAGTTTATTTTCTCCTAAATTTCCAAGATCATTTTTTAACTCATTGAATTTTTGGTTAATTTGGATTAACAATTCCTCGAGATGTTCTTCTTGACCATCTTCACAAGACAGTAAAAAATCTTTGCCATTAAATTTAATGCTTACGTTTGCCATTTATCAATCTCCTCGATTAAAATATCTGTTTCTTGATTTAATTCATCAATTTTTTCTGAAAATTCTTGTTGTTTTTTTTTCTCTACTTTTTCTTGAATTTCTAATTCAGTCAATTTCATACTTAAATTATTATGATCATCTAACAAACTTTTATATTTTTCCTCTAATTCATTTTTTTCAATTTCTAATTGATTTTTTTGTAAGTTTAAGCTTTCAACATTTTTTTTTAACTCAGGACTCTTTAAATTTAAGTTTTTCAATTTACTTAATGCTAAACTTAATTTTTTTTCTTTTTCGATCACAGAATTCATATATATAGTTATATTATTAAATAGAATCTTCTTAGTCTAGACAGGATAATTTTTTGAATAAACAATATAGAGAATTGGCCAATTGTATAAGATTTTTGTCCATCGATGCTGTTCAAAAAGCCAACTCTGGACATCCAGGTATGCCAATGGGTATGGCTGATGTTGCAACAGTTCTTTTTAAAGACTTTTTAAATTTTAATCCAAAAAACCCAAATTGGATTAATAGAGATAGATTTGTACTTTCAGCAGGTCATGGATCAATGTTGTTATACTCTCTTTTATACTTAACTGGTTATAAAAGTGTTTCGTTAAACAATATTAAGAATTTCAGAAAAATAAATTCTATTTGCGCGGGACATCCCGAGTATCATCCTAATACTGGAATTGAAACTACAACCGGTCCTTTAGGTCAAGGAATTTCTAATGCAGTTGGTTTTGCTATATCTGAGGAAATATTAAAAAAGAACAAAAATAAAAAAATTAATCATAAAACATATGTTCTTGCAGGGGATGGTTGTTTGATGGAGGGAATAAGCCATGAAGCATTAAGTCTTGCAGGTCACCTTAAATTAAAAAATTTAATTTTATTATTTGACAATAATTCCATCTCTATAGATGGACCAACTTCTTTGACAGTTTCTGATAATTATAAAAAAAGATTTAATAGTTATGGTTGGGATTTTTTAAAAGTCAATGGTCACGACTATAAAGAAATATTTAAAGCTTTAAAAAAAGCTCAAAAATCAAAAAAGCCTATAGCCATTTCTTGTAAAACAACAATTGGATTTGGATCACCAAATAAAAGTGGTAAAGCATCTTCTCATGGAAGTCCTTTAGGTGAAAATGAAATAGAGTTGGTGAGAAAAAAACTAAAATGGAAATATAAACCATTTGAAATTCCAGATGTTTTGTTAAATGAGTGGAGGAAAATTGGTGATAAAGCCTCTAAAAAAGCAAAAAAATATGATTCTAAATATAAGAATATCAATACAAAAAAAAATAAAATTTTAAAAAAATTTAGTACTTTGATCACAAAAACAAAAAATAATTATTTAAAAAATCCAAAGCCTATTGCAACAAGAAAGTCTTCTGAAATGTTTTTAAACACTATTTCTAAATTGCCGAATCTTATTGGCGGCTCAGCTGATTTGGCTGGTTCAAACAATACAAAAACTAAAGATCATAAAATAATAAAACCAAATAATTTTTCAGGAAATTATATCCATTATGGTGTTAGAGAGCATGCAATGTGTGGAGTGATGAATGGAATCGCATTACACAGTGATTTAATTCCTTATGGAGGTACTTTTTTAATATTTAGTGATTATTGTAAGCCATCTATAAGATTAGCTGCTATGATGAAGCAAAGAGTAATATATGTTTTTACACATGACTCTATAGGTCTTGGAGAAGACGGTCCTACACATCAACCAATTGAACAATTAACAAGTCTTAGGTCAATACCAAACTTAAATGTATTTAGACCAGCTGATTTAATAGAAACTTTTGAATGTTGGCAACTAGCCATTGAGAATGAAAATACTCCAAGTGTGATTGCTTTGACGAGACAGGGAGTTAGTCCCGTCAGAAAAAATAATTCTGTGAATAAGTCATCTGCTGGTGCTTATGAAATTTTAAGAACTGGAAAAGATATTAAATTAACAATAATATCAACTGGTTCTGAAACTAGTTTAGCGTGTGATATTGGTCATAAATTAGCCACAGAGAGTATTTATTGCAAAGTAATATCAATGCCTTGTCAGGAATTATTTGATCAACAAAGTCAACGCTATAAAAATGAGATTTTAGCTGAGACCAATCTGATAATATCTATCGAAGCATCGGAAACAGATCATTGGAAAAAATATACAGGAAAGAATGGATTGAATTTTGGGATTAACAATTTTGGAAAAAGTGCTCATTACAAAGAAATATACGATTATTTTAATTTGAATTCGAAAAACATAATAAAAAAAATCAAAGAAAGATTATGAAAATTAAAGTTGGAATTAATGGAATGGGTAGAATAGGAAGAATGATTGTAAGGGCAATCATTGAAAGTAAAAATAAAAAAATAGAAATAAAACACATTAATAATAGAACAGATTCTGAAACTTCCTCCAATTTACTTAAATATGACTCAATACATGGAAAATTTAATGCGAAGATAAGTTTTGATAAAAATCATCTAATCATAGATAAAAAAAAAATTTCTTTTAGTCAAGAAACAGACTTGAATAAAATAAATTGGAAAAAATTTGGTGTAGATTATATTTTTGAATGTACTGGTAAATTTAATTCTAAGAATAGGTTATTAGCTCATTTAAAGAATGGAGCAAAAAAAGTTATTGTATCAGCGCCATGCAAAAATGCTGACAAAACTATTGTATTTGGGGTTAATGAAAACAAAATTAAAAAAACGGATAAAATTATTTCTGCTGCATCATGTACAACGAATTGTCTTGCACCCGTAGTTGATGTATTAAACAAAAATTTTGAAATTGAAAAAGGCTTTATGACAACAATACATGCTTTTACAAGTGATCAAAGAATCTTAGATAATTCACATAAAGATCCTAGAAGAGCTAGATCTGCAAGTCAATCTATTGTACCAACTTCGACAGGTGCATCAAAAGCTATAGGTGAGATTATACCTTCTCTTAAAGGGAAATTAGAGGGTATTGCTATGAGAGTACCAACTCCTAATGTTTCTTTAATTGAATTAGTTTTTTGTACAAAAAGAGAATTAAGCATAAAAAAAATAAATTCAGCATTTGAAAATTATAATCAAAAAAATAAAAATAAGATTATTAAGGTAACTTATGAAAAACTTGTATCTATTGATTTCAATCATAATGCTGCCTCTTCAATTATTGATGCAAATTTAACAAATGTAATTGGAAAAAATATGGGTAAAATTTCTGCTTGGTATGACAACGAATGGGGTTTTTCAAATAGAATGTGTGACATAGTAGAATATCTTTATAATAATTCTTAATGGATAATATTAAAGACCAGGAAAATCTTGATAAAAAAACTGTTCTACTAAGGCTTGATTTAAATGTACCAATTGAAGGTGGTACAATTACAGATGAAACCAGAATAAACAAGATATTACCCGTAGTTAAATTTTTAATCAAAAAAAAATCTAAAATTATTATTATTTCACACATAGGAAGGCCAAAAGGAAGGATAAATAAAAATTTTTCTTTAAAACCAGTTTGTGAAAACCTAGAAAAAAAAATCAACAAAAAAATAAGACTAATTAATAATAATGTCTTCGAATTGAAAAAAAAAGATTTGTTTCAGGATCCTCAAGATCAAGTAATTTTTTTAGAAAATATAAGATTTTATGTAGAAGAAGAAAAAAATGACAAAAATTTTTCGAAACATTTAGCTCAGCTTGCAGATATATATGTAAATGATGCCTTTTCTTGTTCTCATAGAGCTCATGCTTCAATCTGCAAAATCACAGAATTTTTGCCCTCATATACTGGTTTACAATTTAAAACTGAAATCGATGCACTAAAAAAAGTAACTAGTGAAATAAAAAAACCTATCACCTGTATTATTGGGGGTTCTAAAATTTCAACTAAAATCGCATTAATAAAAAATTTGATACCAAAATTTGATTGTATTGTAGTTGCTGGGGCAATGGCAAATAATATTTTGAAATATAAAGGTGTTCAGATTGGAAAGTCGATAAATGAAGAAAATTGTAATTCTATTGTAGATGAGATTTTTAATTTTTCCAAAAACCACGCATGTTCAATCATTTACCCTGAAGATGTTAAGGTAGGAAAAAATATGAATGATAAAGCAAAAATTAAAAATCTTAATGAAATAGATAAAGATGATTTAATTTTAGATATTGGTCCAAAAACTATTTACTCAATTAAAAAAATTATCGAAAAAAGTAAAACTATTTTATGGAATGGCCCCCTGGGTTATTTTGAAAACCCAAATTTTTCTAAGGGCAGTCGTGAAATAGCAAAAGAAATTATCAAAAGAAATAAAAATAAAACGATTTACTCTGTAGCTGGGGGTGGTGATACGATATCGGTACTAAACCAGATGAATGCAATCGATAATTTTAATTTTGTTTCAACTGCTGGTGGAGCATTTTTAGAATATCTTGAAGGAAGAAAACTTCCTGGTATAAAAGCTTTAGAATAATATGTCCAACCTAAATAATATAGTTTTAAAAATTCTTGAAAATGGTAAGGGAATTTTGGCAGCCGATGAAAGTACCGGAACTATGACTAAAAGATTACAAAGTGTAAAAGTTCCATCTAATGAGGAGAATAGATTGTTATTTAGAGAAACTCTTTTAAGTTCCTCGGCTATGAAAGACTGTATTGGAGGGGTAATTTTGTACGATGAGACAATTAAACAAGTTTCTTCAAAAAAAAATAAAATCCCCCGACTAATTGAAGATATGGGATCGTATCCGGGCATAAAAGTGGACACCGGTGCAAAAATTTTAGCAGGCTCGCCAAATGAAAAAATTACAGAGGGACTTGATGGATTAAGAGAAAGATTAAAAGAGTATTACAATCTCGGTGCAAAATTTACAAAATGGAGAGGCGTTTATAATATATCTAAAGATTATCCAAGCAATCTTTGTATACAATCTAACGCCCATGCATTAGCTAGATATTCTGCATTAGTTCAAGATGCCAATATGGTTCCAATCGTTGAACCTGAGGTTTTAATGGATGGAGATCATTCGGCTAAAGATTGTTATCAAAAAACCTCTGAAGTTTTAAAAAGGTGTTTTGAGGAATTAATCTTTCATAAAGTTGATTTAAAAGGAATTATATTAAAACCAAATATGATTTTAGCTGGCAATGAATCTAAAGAAAAAATCTCTAATGAAGAAGTTGCAAAATTAACTTTGGAATGCTTAAAAAGCTCAGTACCCTCAGAAGTTCCAGGAATTGCTTTTTTATCAGGAGGACAATCAGAATTGGAAGCCACAGAAAATCTAAATTTAATAAATAAGTTCAACAATACTGAATTTATAATGAGCTTTTCTTACGGACGTGCACTACAGCAAAGTGCACTTAAATTTTGGTCTAAAAATATAAAAGATATTGAGGGAACACAAAAAGTATTTAATCATAGAGCAAAAATGAACTTATTGGCCGCTCAAGGAAAATGGTCTAAAGAAATTGAGAATAAATAAAAAAAAATTTATCTATCTCATATCTCCAAATAAAATCGATAAGTTTTTTTATGTTGATTTAGCTAAAATACTTAAATTAAAAAAAGTAAGTTTTTTTCAATTAAGACTTAAAAATGCATCATTTAAAAAAAAACTTTTTATAGGTAGAAAAATTAAAAAGATATGCAAAAAATATAAAACTAAATTCATAATAAATGATGATGTATTACTTGCTAAAAAATTGAATTCTGACGGATGTCATTTGGGACAAAAAGATATGAAAGTTTTAAGAGCAAAAAAAATCATAAAAAAAAAAATAATCGGAGTTACATGTCATAATTCTATTAAACTTGCTAAATTAGCTATAAAAGACAAAGCTGACTATTTGGCCTTTGGAGCTTTTAATATTTCTAAAACCAAAAAAACCAAATATAAAGCAAATTTAAAATTGTTAAAAAAAATTAAAATGATAACAAAAATTCCTGTTGTAGCTATTGGGGGTATCAACTCTGAAAACTATCAAAAACTTCTATTGAATAATGCAAATTTTTTAGCTATCTCAGGCTACATTTGGAATAATAAAAAACTTAAGCCCATAGAGGCAATTAAGAAATTAATATGAAAATAAATGCCACTGAAATTAGAGTTGGAATGTTATTAGAGTATAAAGAAGATTTATGGCTAGTACTTAAAACTCAACATGTAAAACCAGGTAAGGGCGGGGCCTTTGCACAAGTTGAGATGAAAAGTGTTAATAAAAACACAAAATTAAATGAAAGATTTAGATCTAGTGAAACTGTTGAAAAAGCATCATTAGAAGAGGTTGATTATAATTTTTTATATGAGGATGAAAATAATTATTTTTTTATTCAACCAAGATCTTTTGAACAATTAGAAATTAAAAAAATTATAGTTGGAGAAAAAGGGAAATTACTTACTGAAAACTTAAATGTCTCAATAAATTTTTACAATGAAGTTCCAATTTCTGTTAATTTACCAAATCAAGTAAAATGTAAAATAGAGACAACTGATGCCGCTTTAAAAGGTCAAACAGTTTCTTCATCTTATAAACCTGCAATTTTAAGTAATGGTTTAAATATACAGGTTCCTCCTTTTATTGAGGTTGGAGATGAAATTGTGCTTGATACTCGAAATCTTGAATACATTAAAAAGATTTAGTTTATGAATTCGATATCTCCAAATTTAAATATTATGATTAAAGCAAGCGAAAAGGCTTCAAAAATATTAATTAGAGATTTTGGTGAAATAGAAAAACTTCAAGTTTCAAAAAAAGGACCATTAGATTTTGTGACTAATTCTGATTTAAAAACTGAAAAAATAATTATTGATGAACTTAAAAAAGCCAAACCAAATTACTCTATCATTAGTGAAGAGAAAGGAATTGAAAATAATAAAGATAAAAATAATACTTGGATAATTGATCCAATTGATGGAACAGTAAATTTTTTGCATGGAATACCACATTTTGCAATTTCAATAGCACTAAAATCAAATGATGAAATTATTTCTGGACTAATATTTGATCCAATTAAAAATGAAATGTTTTATGCTGAAAAGAATAATGGAGCTTTTTTTAATAATCACAGAATTAAAGTTTCAAAAAAAAGTGAACTTGATAATTGTTTATTTGTTACTGGAGGAAAGATCAAAAATGAAATTGAACTTCCCTTTAGAAAATCTGGGTGTGCTGCACTAGACATGGCTTACGTGGCGTCAGGTAGATATGATGGTTTTTTTCAAAATAATTTAAGTCTTTGGGATATTGCGGCTGGAATAATTTTGGTTAAAGAAGCAGGAGGAATGCTTAATAAAATAGATCTATCAGTAAATAAAAATTTAAAAATTATAGCCTCTAGCACAGATATTAACGCTAAATTACTTAAAAAACTGAATAACTTTTAATTGTTTTCAAGAATTGTTTTGTTATAAAACACGTCATGAAAAAGAAAATTCATCCAGATTATCATTCTATAAAAGTTGAAATGACTGATGGTACTCAGTTTGAAACTAAGTCTACTTGGGGTAAAGAAGGTGACGTCTTAAAATTAGAAATTGATCCTAAGTCTCACTCTGCTTGGACTGGAGGTAAGCAAAAACTGATGGACAAAGGTAGAATAAGTAAATTTAACAAAAAATTCCAAAATTTTAAATCCAACAAAAATAATTAAATGTCTAATGCTCCCTTAATGCCTATGGCAACAGCTGTTTGGCTAGTTGAAAACACAACATTGACTTTTAAACAAATTGCAGATTTTTGTAAACTTCACGAAGTTGAAATTCAAGGTATTGCGGATGGTGAAGTGGCTAAAGGAATTAAAGCTTACAATCCAATCATTTCTGGACAGCTATCAAGGAAAGAAATAGAACTTTCCTCTAAAGATGAAAACAGACCGTTGGAAATTAAAAGCACTGATATTGAAATATCTAATCCAGAAAAAAAAATAAAAAGATATATACCATTATCTAAAAGACAAGATAAACCTGACTCTGCACTTTGGTTAATTAAACAACATAATATCTTAAAAGACTCTCAAATTGCTAAATTAGTTGGAATTACCAAAAATTCTGTAACATCTATAAGAAATAAAAGTTATTGGAATTATAATAATTTAAATCCAAAAGACCCAGTGGCCTTAAACTTATTTACACAAAAAGATTTAGTTGAAGCTCTTGAAAAAGCCGAAAGAAGATTAAAAAGAGAAAAGAAAGAGAGAGAAAAACAACAAAAGTTGCAACAAACCAACAGTTAATGATTAAATTGATAGACATAAAAATATAAAAGTGATACTTACTCACTTTTTTGGAGGTAGTTATTAAAATTGAAGTAAAAGATAATAATGTTGAACAAGCTTTGAGAGTTTTAAAAAGAAAACTTCAAAGGGACGGTTTTTTTAAAGTTATCAAACTCAAAAATACTTACGAAAAACCTTCAGAGAAAAAAAAAAGAATTCTTCAAGAAAATATAAAAAGAGTTAAAAAACTAAATAAACTTAAAAATAGAATTTAGGTATATCGCGGGGTGGAGCAGTCTGGTAGCTCGTCAGGCTCATAACCTGAAGGTCGGCGGTTCAAATCCGTCCCCCGCAACCAAAAATGAAAAAAAAACTTTTAATTTTCATAATTTCTTACAAAGCATCTTTTAGAGTTCAAAATGTTATAAAAAAAATTCCTTTCAAAAAATTAAAAAATTACAAAACAAAACTACTTATAAGTGATGATGCATCCAATGATGATACAATTTACTATGCAAATAAAAATAAGAATAAAAATACATGGATTGTTGAAAACAAAAAAAACCTAGGTTATGGAGGAAATATTAAAAAGTGTTTAAATTTTTCGATAAATAAAAAATTTGACTATGCTGTAATGATACATGGTGATGGACAATACAATCCAAAATACATACCGAATTTAATCAAAAAAATTGAAAGTAAAAATAATGTCGTTGCTGTAACAGGTTCAAGAATTTTAGGTGGGTTAAAAAATCTTAAAAAAGGAAATATGCCAATTTATAAAATGATTGGTAATATCTTTCTAACATTTGTTTTTAATTTATTTATGAATAAAAAATATACTGATGCGCATACTGGTTTATGGGCTTATAATTTAAAACTACTTAATCATAAAAATTTTAATTTTTTGACTAGTGGTTATAATTTTGATCAAGAATTTAGATTTATGAATATTTTAGATAAAAAATTAATACTCGAAATACCTATTAAAGCCAGATATGGAGATGAAAGATCTCAATTACATATCAATTATGCAATAAAATTTTTTTTAAATACGCTTATATACTTTCTTGTAAAAAAGAATTTTATTAAATCTAGAAAATTTAAGAAATAACAAAAAATATTTATGAAAAAATATAAACCATATCTATTTTTTTTGCCATTTTATATCAGTCTTTTAATTGGTTTTTATTTTAATGAAGATAATTTAGGTAAAGCATCTTTTGACGCTTTATATCATTTTGATATGTCAAAAAAGTTTAATGAAAACTTTTTTGAAACATTTGTATTATTTGGAAGTGATAATCCAGATTATCCAACAAGAAACTCTCCAATCTTTTGGATATTTTTATCATTTGTAAATAAATTCTTAGATTACGAA
>MDTA01058038.1_pt1 | contig 14388 bp, 13 predicted proteins | sample 811151 | NCBI WGS metagenome assembly MDTA01 (sample SAMN05326648, study PRJNA326480) | marine metagenome | isolation source: seawater | place: Indian Ocean: South | collected 2010 | reverse complement strand
TGCAAAGATATTGGCGAATGAAACCGTGCGAAATGTTTATCTTGGCAAGGAATTTGCTTAACCTTAGTTTTTCCGACGTCACTGTTGCGTGACCCTTCGATGCCCGCGTGGACTCACTGTTCGCTTAGCATGATGGTTAACGCAAACATATTAATTCGAGTAAAGCGGCACGCCCCTCCCTATGGGGCCATTAAGCAATCCCCATGAAGCAAAGCCTGTCTCTCAAGCTTGGGCAACAGCTCAAGATGACTCCGCAACTACAGCAGGCAATACGCCTATTGCAGCTTAGCGCGCTTGAGCTTGAGCAGGAGGTTCAGGACAACCTTGACGCTAATCCTTTACTGGAAGTCGAGGATGATTTCGCAGGTGACAGCGGCAGCGATTCTCAGGAGGTTTCAGAGCGATCAATCGATAGCGCTGATGCACCGCCAGGTGACGTAGCTGGGGACGACTACTCGGAATCGTCAAAAACCGCATCTGACGAAGACGATGACTACCTAGATGGCTTTGCCGATATTGGTCTAGGCGCAACTCCCAGCGATTATGGCGAGGAGATGGTCTCAACCGATACCATGGATACCGCTATCGACGGTCCTAGAGAGTCTGATGTTAGCGATCAACTTCAGGCACCTTTGACCGATGAAATTCCAGTAGATTCAAACTGGGACGAAGTCTACCCCCAAGCACCGAGCGGCGCGGCTGGTGAAAACGACTACGACGTTGGCTCTAACGACAGTGCCGAAGAAACACTCGAAAGCCATTTGCTATGGCAGCTAAACCTCACCCCCATGGCGACATCAGACCGAATAATTGCCATGGCGATAATCGACGAGATTACCGACGACGGACTACTGGGTACTACCCTCGAAGAAATCTGTGAAACCTTAGCGCGCAATCACGAGGGTAATGAGTCGCCTCCTGCATTAGAAGAGGTCGAGGAGATTTTGCGCCGTATTCAGCAGTTCGATCCCGTTGGCGTTGGTGCGCGAGATCTAAGGGAATGTTTGCTCCTACAGCTTGAGCAACTCGACGAAATCACCCCTTGGCTAAAAGAAGCTAAAGAGCTGGTAACCACGCATCTGCATGTTTTGGGCAATAAAGATTTCGCGACTCTCGTGCGGCAGACGCATTTGTCAGAATCGGAGCTAAGCCAGGTAGTTGCACTGATTCGTACATTGCAGCCGAGACCCGGCTCAAGCGTGTTGGAGGAAACCGCGGACTACGAAGTCCCCGATGTGTTGGTCCGTAAAGACCAGGGCCGATGGCTAGTGGAGCTAAATCCTGAAACTCTGCCGAAGGTTCGAATTAACAACACCTACGCTAGTCTCATAAAGAATGTACCCGCAGGGCCTGACAAGGACTATCTGCGAGACAATCTGCAAGAGGCGAAGTGGTTTCTTAAAAGTTTGCAAACCCGCCACGATACGCTGCTAAAGGTGGCGACGAAAATTGTTGAAGTGCAGCAAGGATTTTTGGAGCACGGCCCCATGGCGATGAAGCCCCTGATCTTGGCGGATATTGCCGAACAAGTTGATCTGCACGAATCGACCATCTCTCGCGTAACCAATCGAAAATATCTGGCCACTCCTCAAGGACTGTTCGAACTGAAGTACTTCTTTTCTTCCCACGTTGGAACATCGACCGGAGGAGAAGTATCCAGTACAGCGATACGTGCGTTGATCAAACAGGTTACCGCAGGTGAGAACCCTCGCAAACCGTTGAGCGACAGCAAAATCGCGGCAATACTGGCGGAACAGAACATCAACGTCGCACGTCGAACAGTCGCAAAATACCGGGAATCGTTGTCTATTCCTCCATCAAACGAAAGAAAACAGTTGGTTTGACTTGTACTCCCGATCTGCGTCGATGATGGTTTGCCATTCCTCGTATTCACTGGATCACAGGGAGCAGTCTATGCAACTCGACATCACCGGCCACCAAATCGACCTTACCGACGCATTGCAGCAGCACGTTCGAGGCAAAATGCGCAAACTCGAGCGCCATAGTAACGAAATTACCTACATGCACGTGGTTTTAAATATTGAAAAACACTGCCATCAGGCAGAAGCTACCGCCCATGTGCCGGGGGCTGAATTGTTTGCCAATGCAGATGCCGAAGATATGTACGCAGCCATCGATTTACTGGCCGACAAAATCGATAGGCAGCTGCTAAAAAACAAAGGAAAAAACGTAGCAAGACAAAACGGTAGCCATTACAGGACACTGCGGCATGACTGACAGCTTGGTGTCCCAATGCAGGGTTACCGAATCCGGCGCATCCCGTCTTTCAATAACGGATCGAAGATTAGGTCGATATGAGCGACGTATTAACAATCACCGAATTGGTAAAAGCGGATTCCGTGCGGCACGACGTGGACGCGGGCAGCAGGAAGCGTTTGTTTCAGATCATTGCCGAGGCCTCGGTTGACCCAGCAGCCATTGACAAAGAAGAAGCGGTCGACGAAATCTATGACGCCTTAGTAGAGCGCGAGCGTTTGGGTAGCACCGCCCTCGGAGATGGGGTTGCCATTCCTCATTGCAGAGTAAGCTGTGAGCGCATTTCCGGCGCATTCTATACATTGGCTGAACCCATCGAGTACGAGGCGCCGGACGAGAAGCCCGTTGACCTCGTTTTCGTGTTGTTGGTGCCGAAGGGTGAAAAAAAAGCACATATCGACGCGTTACAGCGCCTAGCCCGATTATTTTCTGATGCCAGTCAGCTCACTTGTTTACGTAACGCTCAGTGCAACGAATCACTTTTTGCTGAGCTGAAGCGCATAGACGAAGGACTTTCTGCGGCCAGCCTTAATCGTAGATCTGCATGAAATTAATCATCGTCAGTGGTCGCTCTGGCTCGGGTAAGTCCACTGCCTTGCGAACCCTAGAGGATGCCGGCTATCACTGCGTTGATAATCTACCCGTTGGTTTGCTGAAAGAGCTGATGCGCAGTCATGCAAATCTTGCAAACGGCGAAGTATCCAAGATCGCGGTATGTATCGATGCGCGAAGCCCGGGGCTGGAGCAATTCCCAGAGCTACTTCTGCAGCTGAGAGGGTCGGGCATCGATGCCGAAATTCTGTATCTCGATGCCCTCAGTCCTACCTTAGTGAAGCGGTTCAGTGAGACGCGACGACGCCATCCGCTCACGGACCAGAACGTCGACCTCCGTGAAGCAATTGACATGGAGGCCAACATACTTTCAACCGTTGCGGACTTGGCGAACCTCACCATCGATACGACGAGAATTTCAAGCAAAAACCTAAGCGAGCAGATCGTCCACCGAATAATTAAGAACGACGGCACTTCCGTCAGCCTATTGTTTAGATCGTTTGGCTTTAAACACGGCATCCCAGTCGATACGGACTTTGTTTTCGACCTGCGCTGCTTGCCAAACCCCCACTGGCAGCCAGCACTGCGACCGCTCACGGGACGCCACGAAGAGGTTGTCGGTTATCTGCAGTCCCAAGACTTAGTGAACGAGATGTTTAAGGATATCGCCGATTACCTAGAAAAGTGGATCCCTCGCTTTGCCGACAATGATCGAGTGTATTTGACCGTAGGTATTGGCTGCACTGGCGGACAACATCGGAGCGTCTATATGTCAGAGCGACTAGGCCAGCATTTCGGATCCCAACTAGACCAGGTGTTGGTGCGGCATCGGGAGCTGGATAGAACCTAACCTCTGATGCCAATATTCCAAAGCTCTTGGCAAATCGCTGTAAAGCATCCGGCAAATTTGAAACCACCATGCGACAAACCACTCTCACCATTGTGAATCCGCTGGGGCTCCACGCCAGAGCCGCATCTAAGGTGGTCGATGTCGCCAAGAATTTCGCGGCCAAAATTACGCTGACCAATGGCTCTGGTGTGGAAGCCGATGCCAAGAGAATTATGAGCCTGCTGTTATTGGGAGCTCCAATCGACAGCGAAGTCATTCTTCGTGTCGAAGGTGAAGACGAAAATGTCGCTTTCGATGCCCTAACGGAATTGATCAACGCTGGCTTTCATGAGCTGGACTCGCAATGAGCACAGATCAGCAGCACTTTGAATCCGTTCTTGAAGGCATCAGTCGCGGCAGTGCTGCAGATATCAAGATCCTCCTTGCTTCACTTCGACCCAGTGAGATTGCCGGCGGCGACGTCCTAACAACCATTACCGACGTCGCGGGGTTTTTCATCTTCTTAGGGCTTGCCAGCTGGGTATATCTGTAACCCTGAACAGTTGCGCCTAGGCCAGCTAATGCAGAGCAGCCTACTGACCTGCCACCGTCATGGATTCGAGCAGCATGCTGGGAGCAAGGATGCTGCTTCGCACATCAATGTCGTCAGCCAAGGCGACGATGTTCAGCAACATATCCTTCAAGTTCCCGGCCAGAGTAAATTCTGCAACGGGGTAGGCAATCTCGCCATTTTCCACCCAGTATCCCGACGCACCGCGCGAATAATCACCGGTTACACCATTGACCCCCTGGCCCATCAGTTCCGTGATGAAAAAACCGTTACCCATCTGAGCAAGCAACGCTGAAAGGGGCTGCATAGGCGCATCAAGGTGCAAATTATGAACGCCGCCCGCATTACCCGTCGTCGCCAGCCCAAGTTTACGCGCCGAGTAGGACGACAAAATATAGTTTGAGAGATTACCGCTTTCGACGAAGACATTGTTTCTCGTCGCAACACCGTCCCCGTCGAAGTAAGCGCTTGCTAACCCACCCGACATTTGGGACTCCTCTCTTAGGGACAACCAACTTGGGAGCACTTGCTGGCCTAGAGCATCCAGCAAAAACGAAGCCTTACGATATTGCGATCCACCGCTGATAGCGCCGTTCAAATGCCCTATCAATCCTGCCGCTAGATTTGGCGCCAAAACAACCGGGTATTTGCCTGTGGGGGCTTTCTGAGGCGACAGACGTTGCACGGTTCTCTCGGCGGCTTTAACGCCGATGTCTACTGCGGACTCCAACTCCTGCCAGCGACGTGACAGGCTATACCAATAGTCTCGCTGCATGCCGTCGTTGTCTTCGCCAATTAACACACAACTCATGCTGTGACGTGTGCTTGGATAGGCGCCAATAAACCCATGGCTATTGCCATAAACTCGCAGCGCCTGCTGTGAACTGATCTGAGCCCCATCGGAATTGGTCAGCTTCTTATCGACCGACAAACCAGCGGCTTCACACTCGACGGCCATGGCAGTTGCCTGCTCGGGCTCGATATCCCAGGGATGATACAAATCTAAATCCACACTCTGTGTGGGCATAAGTGAAGCCTCAGCCAAACCACTAAAGGGGTCCTCTTCGGTGTGACTCGCGATGCCCTTGGCAGCGGCCACAGTCTCGCGAATCGCGTCTGGACTGCTGTCCGTGGTACTAGCCGAACCCTTTCGCTTGCCAACATAAAGGGTGATACCAAAGCCGCGATCCTGATTAAACTCAAGATTCTCCAGTTCGCCTTTACGAACGCTGACGCCTAGGCCTCGCTCCATGCTGGCAGACACTTCGGCCTGATCTGCGCCCTGGCGCTTCGCCTCGCTGAGAATGTTGTCGACTAAGGTGGTCAACTCTTGCTGATGCTCTATAAAATCCAAAGACGTACTTCCACGTAATCACACTTATGCCTGATGAGCTCTCTAAATCCGCGCTTAAACGAGAAGCCGAGCGCCTACAAAAAATTGGTCTAAGACTAACCCAGTTAAAACCCGATACACGAGCGCGTCTGCAGCTGCCTGACGCCCTGCGTAAGGCTATCGATGTGCATGTCGGGATCAACAGTCGTGAAGGTGGCAGACGGCAAATGCAGTACATTGGCAAACTTATGCGCAGCATCGACGTCCAGGCGATTGAAGAACAACTGGCTGACCTCGACGGCCAGTCTGCTGCTGCCCGCCACTTTTTTCACACAGTCGAGCAGTGGCGCGATCGGCTGACCATGGATGCCAATTCGCTCACGGGCTTTATCGACCAATACCCCAATGTTGAGCGCCAAGTGCTGCGCCAATTGGTTGGCGCTGCAAACAAACAGAAACCTGCCGCCGAGCAAGAGCCCAATGATGCTCACCGAAAGGCCCAACGGATATTGTTTCGATTCATACGCTCCACCCTAACAGCCCACAGCGACGAGTATTCCTCTTCCGACACATCATAGTCTTTGCTCAAGTCGAGGTGCCTCCTACAACTATTTCGTCGACCTTAAGTGTTGGTTGACCGACACCTACAGGTACGGACTGACCATCCTTACCACAAACCCCCACACCGCCGTCCAAATCCAAGTCGTTACCCACCATAGAAATACGAGTCATTACCTCGGGGCCACTACCCACTAGGGTTGCTCCGCGAATTGGCGCCGTTACCGTTCCATCCTCGATGAGGTAGGCCTCAGTCGCAGAAAACACAAATCGACCGGATGTAATGTCCACCGAGCCTCCACCAAAATTAACTGCATAGATGCCGTTCTTCACAGACCTGATGATGTCCTGAGGCAGATCCTGCCCCGGCAGCATGTAAGTGTTCGTCATTCGAGGCATCGGCACATGCGCATAGGATTGTCGACGACCATTGCCCGTCGCAGGTACGTTCATCAAGCGAGCGTTGAGCTTGTCCTGCATGTAGCCCTTTAGCACGCCATTTTCGATCAAGGTGGTAACCTGGGTTCTCGTTCCTTCATCGTCAATACTCAGGGAGCCGCGACGTGCTTCCATAGTGCCGTCATCGACTACCGTGCACAGTGTTGATGCGACTTGTTCACCCACTCGATTCGAAAAAGCAGAACTACCCTTTCGATTGAAGTCTCCCTCTAGACCATGCCCAACAGCCTCATGGAGTAATACGCCAGGCCAGCCAGGCCCGAGCACAACAGGCATTGGCCCGGCTGGAGCATCAACCGCCTCTAGGTTGACGAGCGCCATGCGCACCGCTTCCTTAGCGAGATGCTCGGTCCAGTCACCCAAAGTAAGCGACTCCAGGCTACGACGACCGCCACCCCCGGCGTTGCCGCGCTCGTGACGACCGTTGTGTTCCACAATTACCGATACATCGAGTCGCACCAGTGGACGAATATCGGCCGCCAAAGTGCCGTCACTGGCCATAACCAGTACGGATTCATGATTGCCTGCGATCCGCACTGTTACTTCTTTAACCTTATCGTCCTGGGCTCGCGCGGTTTGATCAATACAGCGCAGCAATTCCACCTTATCTTCGTCGGTCAAACTGCTGATTGGGTCCGCGGCCGCGTAAAACGATGGAGCCTCGACAGCCTTAAACCCCGGAGCTTTTCGGGCACTATTGGTAACGGCAATTGAGCGCGCGGCCGTAGCAGCTTGCTTTAACCCGTCTAGCCGAATGTCTTCACTGTAAGCAAAACCCGTTCGCTCCCCGGCAAGCGCACGTAAACCGATGCCGGCTTCGACACCAAACGACCCCTCCTTAACGATGCCGTCTTCCAGCGCAAAAGATTCACCGCGCATGCTCTGCACAAACACCTCGCCATAATCAATCTCGCGCCCTAACAACATCTCTAAACCGATTTCGATATCATCTAAGCCCAACCCTTTCGCCTGCAGCAGTTGCCGTTCTACTTGCGAGATCATGTCATTCATTTTTTTAATACCTTGATCAAATCACTCGGGTGATGAATTTGTTGTGCCCAAACAAAAGCCTCAAACACGAAACGCTATAAAGCTCTAGCGCGCGACACCAGACGGAGCGCTAGCGCCTTCATCTTGTTCCTTTAACAAGTCCGGCGAGAGTCGTTCTCCGGCTGCGTCCGCCTCCTTGATGTCTTTGTTAAAGAGTTCAGTAAACGTCACTTCAGGATCATCGAGGGTGCCGGAGACCACGAATTTTGCCGAGCTCATACGCTCAATGGGCTTACGAAAAACGCGCTCACCTACGGCAACACTCAACCCGGCGATCGGATTCGCAAAGGCTAAGTATGCAGCGTACCAAGGTAAACTGTCACCGACGGGAAGCGTGACAATCATCTCGGCATCCAGGGCCTTGCCGCTGAGATCAACTTCACCCCCAAACTCATAGCGCGATGACGTGCTCTTGATTATAAGGTTCTTGGTGAAACTCAGCTTTTGACCCTCAATCTGAACATCACCGAAGACTTCTTCGAAACTGATTCCTTCTCCGACCACATCCGAAAAATCGAAACTTATGCGCTTCGTGAGCGCAGTAATATTCAGCAAGCTCAATACGCGCAAGCCCGCCTGCGCGCTCTCGACGTCCAAAAACCGACCCTGCATAGCGGCAAGTGAAACCCCTCCCTCGCTCTTAATAATGTCCAGGTTCGCAGGAGAGCCCGCCCAACTGAGATTCCCGGTAACTGAAGCCGACTTGGATGTAACAGCAGGCGCGTATCCCCATAGAGGAAGAACCTCGGCCAAGTCCTGCATGTAGGCTGCACCTGAGAATGCGCTTTTGTTTCGTTCTAAGTCCCAGAAGAGCGCACTGTTCTTGATAGCGACGCCATTAACCAGCACATCTTCTATGTCGAAACGCACGCCACCGGATTCTGGAGAAATTTCGAACTTCCAGCGTCCAAAGGGCTCTTCGCCGATGATCAGTTCGTTTACGAACACTTTGGCTCGGGGCAAGGCCCGTCCGAAGGTCAGATCTATAGGATCGTGATTTCCCTGCAGCGTATTCTCGTCAGAGGACAATCCCGGCAAGCGAAGAGTCAGCAAATCAACAACGAGCTGGGATGGTTCAGACAAATCGATACTGCCGGAAACATCTTCGCCGCGAACTTGGAAAATCGCAGAGTTTCGATCGCCTTGGCCGCTCAGCTCAAGATCTAAAAATTTCAAATCATCGACGATGAAATCATCGACCTGTAAGCCGCGCATCTGCCAACTCACTGGCGGATCAATGGCTGCGCCACCATCCGTGGAAACCCAGTCTGCTAAATCAACCTTGCTTACCCGTCCATTGATCACAACGCCCTCGTAGTTCGGCTCGACCTCAAGAGGAAGAGCATTGACACCAATGGCGCCTTGACTGACTCGCTTTGTCAGTCCGTTAGCTGCTTGATACCACCCCTCAGTTTCTTTGTACTGCCAGTCAACACGCAGGTAATCGTCGGCAAAGGCGAAGTCGAATACACTCTTCAAACGCCCACCATGATCCTTGCCAAACTGAGCAGGCAGGTTGATCGCCATGCCCTCAAAGTCTGTCGAGAGCCTAAGCTCGGCAGGTCCTGTTCCGACCATATCGAGCTGCAGCCTGCCGACAAAGTCAGCCTGTCCCTCGATCACGGGCGATGTTTCGATCGCCGCCATGCGAAAAATATCCAGGGCCGATACTTGACCGGCAACATCGAACCTTAAGAACTGAGGATCGTAGTCGATGCGGACGTCAACCGGATTTCCGAACAGGAGACCGCTGACACCACCCTCCAAATTGTGGGGCAGGGAAAAGCGTTGCTGGCCGGCGAGACTCCGCCAGGCAAGCCTGTAGTCAGGCATCGCCAGGTCAAGGTCGTCAAATTCAGCGTCTATCGCCACCTGCAGAATCGCAGTAGGGGGCAGATTGCTTCCTAGCGGTACACCAATTTCTGCGTTGTAGAAAATTTCGCCCTCGGCACTCCACCCGGATGAAACAAACGACAGAGATTGCTGCAGTGGAGATTGGCGAACGAGCGTCAGGAGCGTATCCGCAGAGGCTGAATGTTGCTGAGATAGAAACAACATCGATTGATTTGCATCGACATGAATCTTCGCACCAGAAAGATCTAACTCAGCCGTTTTTCCAGCTTGCAAATCTCCATAGGTGTGCCTGCCGGCCACATGAATCGAACCGTTGGCATCCAGGAGCAAGGGCCATTGATCTTCGTATCGAAGTCGAGCAGCCTGAAAGTCACCCTGCAGCTCGAAGCGCCGGCGTGACACCTCCGAGGGTCGAATATGAATTTGACCATGATGTGCCATCCTCAAGTCACTGAAGTCGCCAGCTAGCGGAGCCTCTAGTAGCCACTGCCGAAGCCTAGGATTCAGTTTGTAGGGAATAAAACGCCGTGTCTGAGCAGCACTGATATCATCGACCTGAAGCGACAGCGAGATTCGCTGGTCGAAACGAGCCTCCGGCCGACTGGTCGCAAACCCTCCGGTGATATGGGTTCTGCCGTCAACGGCTTTAACGTTACTGCCCCGAACCGAGGCATAACCCTGCTTGAAAAGCAAAAGCAATTCCCCCGACACAGCATCAAATTCCCAGACTTCGGAAAACACCGCAGGGAAGCTCATAGTCACGTCGTCGCCCTTCACCTGCATGCCAATATGGTTAGCATCTCCATAGATTTCTGCGTGGGCGTTGATAACGCCAGGGGAGCCACGATATGCCGAGAGCTGCACGTCCTTTGCATAACTCCACCATGAGAGGCCCGATGAGGGGGTATAACTGGCGATCAATTCCGTCAGCGTCGCCTGCGCATCGAGGGCAATTAACCACTCACCCAACGCCCGCTCGCTGCTCAGAGCCGCATCCGCAAACTCTGAAAAAGCGCCGAGATCTAAACTCTGTGTTCTGATTCGCACCGATGGCTGCATTGTGTAACTTGCAGAAGTGCCACCAATCAGTCGATCCCAATCGACCTCAAGCAGCATCGATGGCGGCAGCAGATCCGTCGCACCTTCTGTTTGCAGCCTACTTTGCACGCGCGCTAGCGCCTTTCCTTGTCGCGACCATACGGAAACTCGAGCGCCCAAGGTAAGGGTTCTATCCGGAAGCAAATAAGGTGACCGCGTAACCTTCAGGTCTAGGTCAAATATCCCGAAACCCTGGGATAACCAAGCGCGATCTCTAGCATCGCCATCTTTATCGGCAAATTTCTCATTCGGCTGCTTTTGATCATCAATCAATTCGGAGCTACGGCCTTCGCCTCCGTGCCACTTCGCTCTGGAAAATTCCAGCGCTACACCTGTCCCTCCCAGCAGGACTGCTGGAATCTGCAACCCACCTTCTGCGCTCAACCGTAGCGAAGCATCGGGCTGCAAGCGTTCATCTCTTGCGCCTTGCGACCGAAGGTCATAAACAAGTGCTAACGGCTGAGATATGCCGGGACTGTCGATGACTAGTCGGCCATATTTATTTAAGGGATCGTTGTTGACAGTCAAATTGATAGCAAAACGAAACGCCTCGTTGGCGCGCTCGACGCTTAGCCCTAGGACGGCATCGACAAATTTGCTGGAACTAAGAAGCTCATAAAAATCGATATCGATTGGTTGTTCACTGTTGTTTTTTAGCGCCCAGCCCTGAGGCGTATGGATCAAACCAACCTCGCCTTTTTTAACAAAAAAGCGCCTAAAAATTGGTTTTCTATTCGCAATCGTCTGAAAAAAATCTAGCTCAATGTAAACGTTTTGCAGGTAACCCGCGGCGAAGGAGAGACGCTCTATGCGCAGCACAGGATTGAAGCCTTGCCAGTCCCCCGAAACCTGGGTGACCTCAGATCGATACGGTATGAGTGCGGTATTGATATACGGCGTAAAAGCGCTCGCGCTCGCCGAAGCGACGCGCCCCATCACTTGGACGATTGCCAAAAAACAAACAACACCCGTCAGCAAGACAGAAACAATATGACCAATCGATACTTTCGTGGAACGCTCCTTGGCGGGGGCCGGACTGTCGTTCATAGCATCCTGTTCTGGATTACTCACCAAAGACTTCTCAGTGATGAGACTGTGGGACGAAGATTAGATCGAATTGATCCAGTCGAAATGCGGAATCTACCTGTAACCTCACTTCATTTGACAGCTGCGCGGTAAGGGCATGGTAAAGTTCGGCCTCTTCGTCGAGCAATCGCTCAATAACCGATGCGTTGCCTGATACGACATAGTGACCATCTTGAGCGCCCCGGGGTTGCTCTGGGCAATCACCCTCAGCAGCCAGGGTTCGCAGTATTTCCATACAAATTGTTTCTGGCGTCTTGATCATTCCCGTCCCGGTGCAATGATGGCACCTTGAACACATGACTTGAACCAAACTCTCACGGGTTCGCCTGCGACTAAGCTGCACCAAGCCTAGGAATGTGAAGCCATCTACCTGTGTTTGTGCCGGGTCTTTGGCCAACGCTTCATGAAGTTTCGCCAGAACCGCGTCCCGATGTCTGTCTTCAGTCATATCAATGAAGTCGATCACGACGATACCGCCTAAGTTGCGCAGCCGTAGCTGTCTAGGGATGGCCGCTGCCGCTTCCATGTTAGTAACGTAAATTGTCTGCTCTAGGCTGTCCCTGCCCAGAAAACTCGAAGTATTCACATCAATGCTGACCAAGGCTTCCGTTTGCTCAATAACCAAAGTGCCACCACTCTTGAGAGGCACCCGCGGTTCCAAGGCATCGGCTATTTCACGCTCGATATTGTGTCTTTCAAAGAGTGGTTCAACTTCGCTGTACAGGCACAAACGCTGCTCGAGGTGCGGGGCGCCTAGACCAAGATATTCTTTTAGGCTCCGGTAAATTCGTTCGTCGTTGATGTATATGGCGTCCGTATTTTGCCCGACCAAATCACGCACCAATCGTGTCTGAATGGGCAACTCGCGAAACACTTCCAGCGGAGCTTTACCACTCTGCAGCCTTCGTTCTAACCGCTGCCAGTGTTCGCGTAGATGCAGAAGATCCTCTTCCAGCAGCCGACCAGATATCCCCTGGCTCTGGGTTCTTGCGATAATTCCCATGCTGCAGTTTTCGCCGAGCCTGCGTAGCTCTTTGAATAGGCGGCTTCGTTCAGACTCGTCTGTAATTTTCCGCGACAGACGCACTTGCTGATTCATTGGCATCAGCACTAAGTATTTAGATGCTAAGGCAAGCCGAGTAGACAGCCTTGCCCCCTTACTGCCGAGAGGATCCCGCTCCACAATAACCAATAACTCTTGTCCGTCATGCAGGACGTCGCGAATTCCCAAGGGGTTGTTGCTCGTTTGATTCAAGGTCGTGATCAACGGGGTTTCAATATCCGACAGATGCAAAAACCCTGGCCGCTCTAAACCAATTTCAACAAAGGCCGCCTGCATGCCTGGCACCACGCGCACCACCTTACCCAGGTAGATATTACCCGTTACGCTATAGCCAGCAGACCTTGCCAAGTGCACTTCGACCACGGCGCCGTCTTGAACCAGCGCGACTCGCGATTCAAATGCTGAGACGTCAATCAACAGTTCTTCAGACATGCTGATGTTGCGACCATGTATTTAAACCCATTGAAATCAATAGCTGTTGAGTTTCGGCCATTGGTAAGCCGATGACGTTGCTATAGCTGCCTTGAATGCTCATTACAAAAACTCCGCCAATACCTTGCAACGCGTAGGCTCCAGCTTTGTCTGCAGGTTCGCCAGTAGTCCAATAAAACTCTGCTTCTTCCTTTTGAACATCACGGAACGTCACCGTCGTGACCACGACGGTGCTGCGTAACTGTTCGCCGTCAAAGACTGCGACACCTGTCGCGACCTCGTGACTTCGACCTGAGAGGCTCATTAGCATTTCGACCGCATGTTGGCCGTTCCTTGGTTTGCCGAGCAAATCACCATCCAGCACTACAATGGTGTCCGCGCCCAAGTGGACAAACCCGAATCGCCACTGGTGTTGCGCTTTATTTTTCGCGAGTCGGTCGACATAGGCAATCGCGTCCTCACCGATGATGGGAGATTCATCGATATCCGCTGGTTGCACTTCAAAGGTCAATCCCATTTGCTGAAGCAGGTTTGCTCTACGTGGCGATTGGGATGCAAGTAACAGGCGTCGATCCAGCATAATTGTTAGGTACGACGTTGACCGCCAAGCAATCTTTTAGCGGTAAGCGTATAGAAGGGCCAAAAGAGCATCGTGCTGACGGCAACGGCTAGAGGCTGCAGTCCCCATGGCTGTCCGGTGACCGAATTCCGTACATAGGTGCGCACAAGTTCTGCAAGAAATATCATGATGAATATCATAATCATCTGTTGCAGCAGAGTTTGCATCTGAAGACGATCTCGAAACCGCAGCAAATAGAAAGCAATCGATGCGCATATTGCGCCATTGAGCCCGTAGGGGTCGCCCAACAGCGTATCGAGATAGAAACCGAGCCCCCAAACCACCATCAAAACCCGGCGAGCCGTAGTCCCGTCATCTGACGCATTCTTAGTAAACATGAGTGCAAAGAGGCCACCGCGATACGCGGGTATGTACTGCAGCCAGAGAATAAGTGCCAGCAGAATCCACTCTGGACGGCAATAACCTAACCAGTCTGGGGCTGCTTGCGGCAGGTGAAAGACGCTAAACACCAGACTCATGACGATCAAAGCCATCATAAATAAACCGTTAGAGCGCATTAATCCGCATCCTCTGCGCCACCCGACACCATCTTGCCAAGGTTAGCATCCTCGTCATCTATTGCTGCTGGCGCAATGACGAGCACATG
>MDTA01045524.1_pt1 | contig 14390 bp, 10 predicted proteins | sample 811151 | NCBI WGS metagenome assembly MDTA01 (sample SAMN05326648, study PRJNA326480) | marine metagenome | isolation source: seawater | place: Indian Ocean: South | collected 2010 | reverse complement strand
ATAACTAAAGGAATTAATTTCTCAGGAAACTGCCATGGGCCGTAGTTATTTGAACAATTAGTAGTGATAATTGGTAAATTAAAAGTATGAAACCATGCGCTAGCTAAATGATCACAACTTGCTTTAGATGCAGAATATGGACTCCTAGGATCATACTTAGAATTCTCAGAAAAAAAACCATTATTTTCCAATGATCCATAAACTTCATCAGTACTTACTTGTATGAATTTAAAAGTACTCCTTTTTTTTTCGTTCTTATTAAGATGTATTCTCGTGGCATCCAATAGATTTAAAGTGCCGATTATATTATTTAATACAAATGGTTCTGGAGAAGAAATTGAATTGTCAACATGACTTTCTGCAGCAAAATGTACAATTAAATCTGGTCTAGAAGTATCAATGGCTTCGATGGTTTCTTTTTTATTTATTAAATCTACTTTAAGAAATTTATATCTTTCAATGCAATCATTACCTAATTTTTTTAATTGATCATTTATTCTTATTAAATCACTGGCATATCCTAATTTATCAAGATTAAAGATATTTAAATATTTGTTTTTAATTAATTTATTAACCATGCATCCACCTATAAATCCTGCTCCACCTGTAATTAATATATTTTTGAATTTACTAGAATTTACAGATTCCATTTTCTATTAATTTTTTGGTTATCAGTTTAATTGATAATATAATTTTTAAAAAATAAATTAAATATTTATACATTTACCTTTTTACTTTAAACCATCTATCTATAATAAAAGTTGATTATTAAGAAGTAATTAGTCTTTGGAATCATTTACAGGCAATCAATTTACTGCAATAACAAGGTTGTATAAACAAATATCTTTGAAAAGAAAAAGACAATTATTAGGTTCATTAATTTTAATGATATCTTCAGGTATGGCTGAAGCATATATCATATCATCTTTTAGTTTTTTACTTTCATCGTTTAGTAATAAATTAAGTAGCGATAATTCGGATATTCTTATAAGTCAAGCGATTGATTCTAAAATTCAGTTGCCAAATATAAATTCAAACATTTTATTTTTTGGTATTGCCATACTAATTACTGGAATATTGAGAGTATCTACAATTAGGATAACTTCATTTGTACCTGCTTTAATAGCAAATGATCTAAGCCATAAAATTATAACTAAACTGCTCTATAGAAATTATGATGAACATATTCGAAGTAATACAAGTGTTTTAATAAATAAGGCTACTCAGCAATTAAATACAACTATTGATTGTATTGGACTTACAATGGTAATGATAAATAATTCTGTTTTAGCTTCAGGAATATTTATTGCAATACTATTTTTATCTTGGAAAGTAACACTTGTAATCTCTTTTACATTAATTATTCTTTATTTTTTAATTTATAAAAATATTTCTCCGAAATTAAAGACTAGTGGTTTTGATATAACTGCTTCAAGAAGAAAGCAAATAAAAATTGTAAGAGAAGCATTATCTGGTATGAGTGAAATTATCCTTTCAAATACCCAGAGAAAATATATTAAGGAGTATACAAGCAATGATAAAAGACTAAGATTCGCTGTGGCTGATGGTTCTTTTAAAGCAATTTATCCAAGATATGCATTAGAAGCAATTTTTTTGATGTTAGCTTTAATAATATTTTCATTGATAATTATTACAAATAAAAATCCAGAATTAATTCTTATAGGAATGGGTACAGGAGCATTAGCTGCTCAGAGACTCTTGCCTGCTATTCAACAAGTTTATGCAGGATTTGCTGAATTTGCACTTTATTCTGTTTCTATAGAAGATGTATTAGAAATACTTGAATTGAAAGATAATAATTTTAAGAATAATAAAAAAATTTCTTCTTTAAATTTTAATAAAGAAATTTCATTCAATAATTCAATCTCACTTAAAAATATTAGTTATAGGCATCTTGATTCTGAATCAGATGTGATAAAGTCTATAAATTTTAGAATAAAGAAAGGAGATAAAATAGGAATTATAGGTAAAACTGGTTCGGGGAAGAGTACTTTAAAAGATATTTTGTCTGGTTTAATAAAGCCCACCTCTGGTAATTTAATAATTGATGGTGTGGATTTACATAGTAAAGAGATAAATATCAAGGAATGGTTTTCTTTGGTTTCTGTGGTATCTCAAAATGAGCATATTTTTGAAGGATCACTCTTAGATAATATAATTTGCTCAGATGAAGAAATAAAATTGGATAATGATTTTATAAAAGAAATATTAAATAAATCTTCTCTTGATACGTTCGTAAATTCTTTACCTAAGGGTGTTAATTCCTTTATAGGTGAAAGAGGATTTAATTTGAGTGGAGGTCAATCTCAGAGAATAGTAATAGCTAGAGCATTATATAAAAAATCTCAATTGCTTATTTTAGATGAGGCAACAAGTGCTTTAGATATAGAAACAGAGAGAAAAATTATTGATGGTATTTATAAAAAAAATAAGGATTTAACTATAATATCAATTGCTCACAGAAAAGAAGCTTTGAAATATTGTAATAAAATTATAGAGTTATCAAATGGTTCAATTATTAATGAAATAAACCGAGATGATTTTAATTAGAGATTAAATCTAGTAAATATTTTGAATAATCATTATTAATTATTTTGCGAGATAAATCTTTTATGTCTTCATTAGATATCCATTTCTGGCGCCAGGCGATTTCTTCCAAGCAACCTACTTTGAGCCCTTGTCTGTGTTCTAACGTATGAATGTATGCTGAAGCTTCATATAATGAATCAAAAGTACCTGTATCAAACCAAGCCATTCCTCTTCCCATGATTTCAACTTTTAGCAAATTTTCTCTTAGGTACATTTGATTTATATCTGTAATTTCAAGCTCTCCTCTTTCTGATGGAATAAGTTTCTTGGCCTTTTTTATGACTGTATTATCATAAAAATATATTCCTGTGATAGCGTATTTGCTTTTTGGTTTTTGAGGTTTTTCCTGAATTCCTATTACTTTAAAATTTTCGTCAAATTCAACAACTCCATATCTTTTTGGGTTGCTTACAGGATAAGCAAAGACACTAGAACCTTCATTTTGATAAGAGCATTTTAATAACTGATCGATTAAGGAATCTCCGTGAAATAAATTATCTCCTAGGATAAGTACTACAGATGAGTCACATAAAAAATCTTCAGCTATCAAAAAAGCTTGTGCAATTCCCTCAGGTTTAGTTTGAGTCTTATAGGTTATATCTATGCCTAAATGGTTGCCATTTCCTAATAGTCTTTCAAATAAGTCTTGATCCCTCTCAGTTGTTATTATTAAAATTTCTTTTATTCCTGCAAGCATCAATGTAGATAATGGATAATAGATCATAGGCTTATCGTAAACGGGTAATAATTGCTTACTTATTGCTTTTGTTAATGGATTGAGACGAGTTCCATTGCCTCCCGCTAAGATTATTCCTTTTCTTTTTGACACTTTTTTAAACTTTCATATTAATAATTCTAATTACAAGCGATAAAAAAAACAAAATAAATTTTCATTTTAAATTAGTTAAATTTTTTGGTTATGATTAGCTAAAATCTTAAACATCGAATAGGCCTGAATTAGCTGATTTATTATGTTAACTCAATTTAAAGTAAGAATGTCTCCCAAGGCTAATGAGCATGTGAGTGAGGTCTTGGAATCTGGTTATATAGGCCAAGGTCCTAAAGTTGAAGAGTTTGAGAGACTATTACATAAAGAGTTAGATTCTAGTGTTAAACCTGTTACAGTTAATTCTTGCACTAGTGCAATAGATTTGGCTTTGCATTTAATAGGTGTTAATCCTGGAGATGAGATAATTTCTACACCACAAACTTGTTTCGCTTCTCAGGTAGGAGCTATTAATAGGAGGACAAAAATAAGATGGGCTGATATTGATCCAAGAACTGGTTGTATAGATCCTGATTCAGTTGAGAGATTAATAACAAATAAGACTAAAGCTATTATTGCAGTTAATTGGGCGGGCAAATTTTGTGATTACAAACGATTAAAGGAATTTAGTGTACCTATTATTGAAGATGCAGCACATTGTTGGGATGTTTTCAATAATAATAATAAATCATATAGAGGTGACTATATATGTTACAGCTTTCAAGCTATAAAATTCCTCACTTCTTCAGACGGAGGTGCATTAATTACTCCTAAAGTAAAAGAAAATGATGCAAGATTATTGCGGTGGTATGGCTTAGATAGAACTAAAGGGCAAAGTTTTAGATGTACTCAAAATATTTCTGTTGCAGGGTTTAAGTATCATATGAATGACGTATCAGCAGCTATTGGAATAGAAAATATTCCTTATGCAAAAGATTCAGTCTTAAAACACAGATCTAACTCAAAGTACTTAATAAAAAATATTGATAATAAATTAATATTGAATTCAGAATGGGATGAAAATTGTTCATTTTGGATACACCCTATATATATTAGGAATTCTAAAAAAGAAAAATTTATAGAATATATGAAATTAAATAAAATTGCATGTAGCCCTGTTCACTTTAGGAATGATAAATATGATTGTACTGCTAAATATGAAGAATCAACTTTACCTGGAGTTGATCTTTTTACTGAAACCCAAGTTTGTATTCCTAATGGATGGTGGCTTTCAAATAAAGATTTAGAATACATTGTAAAAACAATTAACGAATTTCAATAAGGATTTTCTGCTTAACCAAATTTACTTTATATATTTAATTTAAATATTTTGAATATTTGCTAAATTCCATTCCTTTCTTATCTTTTTCGGAAATTATTGGTATTTTCCCATTAAGGGGCCACTTTATATCTAAATATTCATCTCTCCACAAAATTGTTCTTTCAGAATCTTTGTTGTAGTAATTTGTTGCTTTATACAAAACAGTCGCCTTTTCACTTAGAGTTAAAAAACCATGAGCGAAACCAGGTGGAATCCATAATAAATTATTATGTAAGTCGTCTAGGATTTGAGCAGTCCACTCCCCAAAACTTTTAGAATCTTTTCTTATATCTACTGCCACATCATAGATCTTCCCTGAAACACATCTTACCAGCTTTCCCTGTTCAAATGGTGTGTTTTGAAAATGGAGACCTCTTAATACATTTTTTTTTGATTGAGAATGATTGTCTTGTACAAAATTTATTTTTGTTTGTAATATGCTATCAAGTTTGTTTTGGTTCCAGCTTTCCATGAAAAAGCCTCTATTATCTTTTATTAAATTTGGTTCAATTAAGAATATATTTTTTATAGGATTATTTTTATTACTTAAAAGTGTTTTTAATTTCATTTATTAAAATTGATTTATTAAAATCTATCATTTTTATCTACTCTATTAGTAAGTTATAATAAAACTTTCAAAAAGTATAAATATTAATATGCTCGATAATAACGCCTATTATGGTTCGGATCTAGGACAATTAAGAAAGATTTTAATCAGAAGAATATATGTAGTAATTTTATTTTTTTTAGGAGGGATCACTCTTAGTAGTTTATTTATTTATTTAAATAAACCTACTTATAGAAGCAATTTCAAGATTATTTTAAGTTCCCTCCGTTTTCCCAACATTGAAAATATAAAAAACGATAAAACATTAAATACTTTAATCAGAACTGAGATAGGGATAATAAAAGGCCCAGCATATTTAAATGATGTTTATGAGTTCGTTAGAAAAGAAAGAAGTAAAAAAGGGGTAGATATTAAAAAATTAAGTTACTCAAAGTGGATAAAAAACCTAAAAATATCAAGAACTCCAGGAACTATAATTTTAAATGTTGACTATATCGATAAAAATAAAGAGATTAATTCAAAAGTCATAGAGAAAGTAAAAAATATTATGATTGGTTATTCAGAACTTAAATTAGAAGAAGATAAATTACTTTTAAAAAAAGAAATCAAATTTTATGAAGACAAATTTCTAGAATCAATTCAAAATTTTCAAAATTTCTTAACTGAAAATAATATTAATTTAGAAGATCGATTTAAAATATATAATAATTTTATAAAATATTCAAATATTGGTATAGAACCTCAAAAAAAAGTATTAGTTCCAATATTAAGTACTAAAAATATTCCCAATATTTTAATTGATAAAAAGAAGGAATTAGATTCTTTAAAGAGAAAGAATAATTTTGATAAAGAATTTAAAATTAAACTAGAAAAGGATATAAAAAAATTAGAGCAAGAAATATATAAAGTTCAAAGATTGAGATATAAATCTGATAATTTTGTAAGTAAAATTAATAATCATATGAAAGTGTTAAGTAAACATCACTTAAAATTGATTAATATACCTGTCACTTCAGATCCTTCTATAGTTATTTCTAATACTAAAGTTGAGAAAAATGAGAATAAAGGTATTCTGCTACGATCCATCTCTGCAGGGGGAGCTTCTGGAATTATTATTGGCATTCTCTTTGCATTGATTATTGATAGGAGGAAAGATTTGGTTTATGATTTTGAAGAATTTTTATCATTGGTTAATTATCCATTATTAAAAAGATTTAGAAATGACTTTATACCATGGGCAACTTCAATAGATCTTCTGAAAACTAAGTATGCTGTCTTAGAAGAAAAAGAGAAGATTGGACTTTTCAAAGTGGGAGGATATTATTTCAGGTCAAATGAAAAGTTTATAAATGCCATCGAAAAATGTTTTGGTAAAGATAACTATATATTTTCTAATAATTTAAATGATATAAACAAATGCAAGAAAATTCTTTTTATTTTAACTCCTGGATGTATTTCAAGATCTAATTTAGAGTTAATACAAGAGGATTTTAATAATCTTCAGTCGGAAATACCAGGCTGGATTTTTGTTGATTAATTCCTTTTAAAAAGATACATAAAAAATTTTGGCAAAATAAATAGATTTAAATAAATATTTTTCAAGTATACAGAAATTTATTTTTATTTTTTATTTTGAAAGGATATATCTTTTATTAATCTATTACTTGTAAAAAGATAAATACCAATTAACAAATTTGTCTATCCCCTTTTTTATAGAAGTTTTTGGATATATGCCAGTGAATTCTCTTATTTTTGTAATATCCGCATATGTTTTCTCAACATCACCTGGTTGTAAACATTCAAAATGCTTTATTGCTTTAATTCCTATTTTATTTTCTAAGATGTTCACAAACTCCAATAAATTTATAGGATTACTACTTCCTAAATTGTAAATACTATAAGGTGCCCAACTAGAAAAAGAATTGGGATTAGATTTATCGAAAGAATTATTTGATTGTGCAGGTTTTTTAATTAGTTCTAAAATGATTTCAATAACATCATCTATATAAGTAAAGTCTCTAGACATATTTCCTTTATTAAATATTTTTATTGGTTTTTTTTGAAGGATGGATTTTGTGAAAATCATGGGAGCCATATCAGGCCTGCCCCATGGTCCATAAACAGTAAAAAGTCTTAAACCAGTAGTTGGTATACCATAGAGATGACTGTAAGTATGAGCCATAAGCTCATTGGCTTTTTTTGTAGAGGCATATAAACTTATTGGATGATCAACTGAGTCTTCTTCTTTAAAAGGAATTTTTGTATTTCCTCCATAAATTGAGCTGCTACTTGCATATATAAGATTCTTAACATTAGTTTCTTTGCTACAGTCTAATAAATTTTGAAATCCTGTAATATTTGAATCAATATAATTCTGAGGATTTTTTAAGGAATATCTTACTCCAGCTTGAGCTGCTAAATTTATTACAATTTCAGGTTTATATTTATTAAATATCTCTCGCATTAAATTTAAGTTGGTTAAATCTCCTTTTATGAAATGCCAATATTTATTATTGATATCTTCTGAAATATTTTTAATTCTAGAAGTTTTTAGATTTATATCATAATATTTATTGATATTATCTAGACCAACTACTTTTATTTTCTTTTTAATTAACTTTTTTGAAAGATGATAACCAATAAAACCAGCAGCGCCAGTTACCAATACGTGATTATCTTTTGAATTCATTAATTTATTTCTTAAAATTAAACGCTTGTAACAACTAAATATAAGTTACATTTGAATTTTAATAAAAATTTATTTCTAAATCTTTTTAATACATATAAGTTTATTTTTAAAAATATGATTAATTAATTCAAGTAAATAATTTATTATCAACTTTATTATAAAAATTCTCATGTTGTAAAATTTTAATATATGTTTTTAATTAATGAAAAATATATTGCTTACTGGTGGATGTGGATTTATAGGTTCACATACCGCAGTATCTTTATTAGAGAAAAATTATAATGTTTTTATATTGGACTCTTTAATAAATAGTAGTTATGAATCCATTAATAGGATTTTAAAAGTTAGTGATCTTGAAACAAATAAACAAGAGAGATTATATTATTTCAAGGAAGATTTAAGGAATAAAGATGCAATTAAATATCTATTTGAAAAAGCTAGGGAATTTAAAAAACCCATTGATGCAGTTATACATTTTGCAGGTTTAAAGTCTGTTAGTGAATCTTTCAAACTTCCTATCTTATATTGGGATACAAATGTGGGCGGATCAATAAATCTTCTTGAAGTAATGAATCAAAATGAATGCCACTTATTTGTTTTTAGTAGCAGCGCTACTATATATGGTCAATCAAATAATAAGCTTATAAAAGAAACTAATCCAATTAATCCAATTAATCCATATGGTACTACAAAATCTGCAGTAGAGAATTTTCTCAATGAATTGTTTAGTTCGAATCCTAAAAAGTGGAAAATAGCTAATCTTCGTTATTTTAATCCAATTGGCGCGCATTCATCCGGTTTGATTGGAGAAAATCCTAAGGGAGAACCTAATAATATTTTTCCGATTATTTGTAATGTCGCATCAAAAAAAAGAAAAAATTTGAATATATATGGCAATGATTGGCCAACAAATGACGGGACAGGAATAAGAGATTATGTTCATGTAGTTGATCTTGCAGAGGGCCATTTGAGAGCTCTTCAATATCTTGAAAAAGAGAATAGTAAAATCATTAATCTAAATATTGGGACAGGAAAAGGTACAAGTGTTTTAGAGTTAGTAAAAGCTTTTGAGAAAATCAATAAGGTAATAATTCCATATACTTTCGTTAATAGAAGAAATGGCGACGCTCCTTTTGTAGTCGCTGATAATTCAGCAGCTTTAAAGTTATTAGATTGGGAACCCAAAAAAACAATTGAAGAAATGTGCAAAGATGGATGGTTATGGCAATGTAAAAATCCAGACGGATACTAAAAATATAATTAATTTAAATATTGATAATTATAAAATTAAATTTTAAATTTTAAATTTTTGATAGAGTTGATGATTTTAATCCTGTTAAGAGAATCCATAAAATAATGCTTATCCTGCCATCAAAATAATGTACATCAAACATTTGGCTAAATAATAATGTTAAAGTAGAGATCCACCATGCTCTTTCAAAGAGGTATAAATTTTGCTCTTTATTAAAAGGTTTAATTCTTTTATTAAGCATGAATCTAGAAGACTTTAATAACAAAATTACAAATGTAAATATTATTATTGAAGTTATTATTAATCCATAGCTTACACCTAATTCTAAAATTAAATTATGGGCATGCCCCTTATATATTTTGTACTTAGATAATAGTAATATGCTAAATGCTCCTGAACCCCATCCTATAATCGGTCTTTGAATTATGAATTCAAATGCTCTTCCCCATATATCAATCCTTGACATATCCCAATTATCATATTGGGATGAATCAATTTCCTTTTGAATAAAACTTGGAAATATTTTCTCAATAAAATTTAATTTCTCAGGTAAAAAGTCTTGATAAATGATGACAAAAAATGATGATAAAAATAGTGGGATTAACCATTTTAGAAAATTTAAGTTTTGTAATCCTATAAGCATAAGATAACTACTTAATGAAAATCCTAACCAGGCATTTCTAGAACTTGTAAGTAAGATAGCTAATCCACAGCATATCGTAATTATTAATGCGATACTTTTACTTTTCTTGTTAAATGACTTTTGAAGAATAGTACTTAGATAGAAAGGCCATATTACATTAAGCCATGCTCCAGCATAGTTTGGGTTATTAAAAAGACCTGAAAGTGATCCAAAATTTTCTTGAACAGGTCTTTGATACCAGACTATTAATCCACTTAAAATTTCCCAAGGTCCATTCCAATCCAACCAAAGCTGACAGAATCCTGATAAAAAAACGGGTACAGAACCAATGACAAGAAACTTTGCACAATTTTTTCTTAAAATAGGAGTAGATAAATAATTTTCAAATCCCCAGAAACAAATAAAAAATGGTATCCAGTTTGCTAAACCTACCCAAGGAATAAATGTTTTAAGTTCATTGATCCCTAATTTTTGATTTATTACACTTACTAATAGAGTATTAGAAATTAATAAAATTGAACACACAATGAATGGTAAATTCCACTTGTCTTTTAAATAAGATTTAGATGAGTTTTTGATTCCTAGAATTAATGAAAAAATAAATAATAATGCTGAAAAACTAAATGCAGTTGGAAGCAATAAAATACCTAAATCAAAAAAGATCTTACCCGTTTCAGTCTTCTCAAAATATATTTTTAATAAATTAAAGTAAAAAAGAAGAAGATTATTTTTTTTTCTTATTTTTTCCAATATTGTTCATAGTACCCATATTCCTTAATTTTACTGTCATTAATTAATCTTGACAAATAATTTTATAACGCAACTAGTTTAATATTTTAATTAAATCTGAAAAATCTAAATTATTATTATTTTTTGAAAATAAAAATTAATGATATATTTATAATATCGGCATATATGAACAAAATAATTTAAAGATGAATAAGCATTTGAAAATAAAAAAAATTTGTTGCATTGGTGCTGGTTATGTTGGAGGTCCTACTATGGCAGTAATCGCGGATAAATGTCCACATATTAAAGTATCTGTTATAGACAAAGACTCTTCAAGAATAAAAATGTGGAATGATAATAATTTAGAAAACCTCCCAATATATGAACCTGGCCTAAAAGAGATTATTAAAAGAGTCAGAGATAGAAATCTTACTTTTTCTGTTGAAAATGATTCTTATATAAGGGAGGCAGATGCTATCTTTATTTCAGTAAATACTCCAATAAAATCAACAGGATTAGGAGCAGGTCAGGCTAGTAACCTTTACTGGGTTGAAAAATGTGCTAGAAAAATAGCCAAATCGGCAGAAGGACATACAATCGTAGTTGAGAAAAGTACATTACCTGTTCGTACAGCTGAAATAATAAAAAAAATTCTTCACTCTTCTTTGAAAAATAATTCAAGTGAAAATGCCCCTACTTTTTCAGTTTTATCAAATCCTGAATTTTTAGCTGAAGGAACAGCAATAAATGATTTGCAAAACCCAGATAGAGTATTAATAGGAGGTGAAGATTATAGCGCTATAAATTCATTACACGAGGTTTATAGTTTTTGGGTAGACCCAAAAAAAATAATTACTACTAATTTATGGAGTAGTGAATTGTCAAAATTAGTAGCTAATGCATTCTTAGCTCAGAGAATAAGTTCTATAAATTCTATTTCGCAATTATGTGAAACTACAGGAGCAAATATATCTGAAGTAGCAAAAGCAATTGGTTCTGATAATAGGATAGGTAATACTTTTTTAAATGCTGGGCCAGGATTTGGCGGTAGCTGTTTTAAGAAAGATATTCTAAATCTTGTTTATTTATGTAGAAACTTTGGACTTAGTGAAATTGCAGATTTTTGGGAGCAAGTAATTATTATTAACAATTGGCAACAAGATAGAATTTATAAAATAATTGTTGAAAAACTTTTTAATACTGTAGAGCAAAAGAAATTAGTTATATTAGGATTTTCCTTTAAGGCGAATACAAATGATACTAGAGAATCACCTGCAATAAAAATAGCTAATGACTTATTAAGTGAAGGAGCAAAACTTACGATTCATGATCCAAAAGTTTCTAAAGATCAAATTGAAAAAGCTTTAGATAATAGTTTTAAAAAATCAAAAAATAATGCATTAAATAAACAAGAATGGGTATATGAAAAGTCAATATATAAAGCACTTGAAAATGCAGATGCAATTATTCTTTTAACAGAATGGGATGAATATAAATCCTTAAATTGGGAAATTATATCAAAACATTTGAATAGTCCTGCTTGGGTTTTTGATACAAGATTAATTTTAGATGAAAATATAATAATTCAAAATGGGATTAATTTTTGGTCTTTAGGAAAAGGATAGATTTGAAACTTAATTCTTTATTTTAAGAATATTATTAAAAGATAAATTAAATATATTTTCATTTCTTTATGGAGTATATAATTACTAAAAATTGTATAAAACTTTAACCTATGATTTCATATCTTTCGGAAAAACATAAACTTCAATTCTCTCATATTCCTAAATCCGGATGTCAGTCCGTTAGAAAATTTTTACTTAAAATTAATAACGAAAATCAAGATATAGATATTTGGTCAAGAGAATTTGAAAATAAATACATTATTAGAACTACAAACACATTAAAAGGATTTAAGCATTACAGTTTAATTAGAAATCCCTATGCTCGAATAGTAAGTTGTTACTTTAATAAAATTGTTGGAGTAAACTGGGATAAATTTAAAAGATACTTTAGGGGCAAATATAAAGGGTCTAGGCCTACTTTTAGGGAGTTTGTAAATAGACTTGATCAAGGAATATTGAAAGCAAATGATCATTGGAGGCCTCAGTATCAGCTAATAAATAATAGATATACACGAATTCTTAAATTAGAAGATAAAAAATCTATTGATAATGAAATGTTAAGAGAAACTGGGTGTGCTTTTATACATTTTAAGGCAAGACATCATATGCATAATATTATTCAATCGGATCAGTTTTTTGGTGATTCTACTTATGAATATTTAGTTCAATTTTTTAATAAAAGTAGTCAGCCACAATATAAAAAATTCTTTGATGAGGAAATTCAGAATATTATTTTTAATTTATATAAATTTGATTTTAAAAATTTTGATTACTCTCAAGATTTATAATTTAACAAAATTCTAGTTGACACTAAAATTTAAAAAATAATTTTTATTAGGATTTGGTGATTTAACGCTTCCTGCAGGATTCGAACCTGCGGCCCACTGCTTAGAAGGCAGTTGCTCTATCCAGCTGAGCTAAGGAAGCAAAGCAATTAAATATAATTAGTAGGATAATTTCCTAATTTTATTTTAATCGCTTAATCATTTTAGTACATCATACTGTCGTTCTCTTATATTTATCTTCAAATCTGACGATATCATCCTCGCTCAAATAATCTCCACTTTGAACCTCTATTATAATTAGTTGTTCATTTCCTGGGTTAGACAGTCTATGAATAGCACCTAAAGGTATATATATACTTTCATTCTCTTTTAAGAATGATATGTTTTTGTCAATTTCTACTTTTGCTTGACCCTTTACGACTATCCAATGTTCTGATCTATGATGATGTTTTTGTAATGAAATGCATTCTTTTGGATTAATTTCAATTCTTTTTACTAACCATTTTTTATCCTCAATGATGGATAAATAATTTCCCCAGGGTCTATTTACTTTTCTATTTAATTTAGCTTCATTGAAATTCAATTTTTCTAATTCTTTTACTAAATCTTTTGTCTTGTCGACTGATTTTTGATGTGCTACGAGAACAGCATCATCAGTTTCGATAACAATTAAATCTTGTATACCAAGACCAACTAATAATCTACTTTCACTTCTAAGATATGAATTCTTAACATCTTTTATGAAAGTATTTCCCTTGAAACTATTGCCATTATCATCTTTTTTTAAGGTTTTTGATAAGGCTTCCCAGTTCCCAATGTCATCCCATCCTGCATCTAATGAAACCACCGTTCCATTTTTTGTCTTTTCCATAACTGCATTATCAATTGAAATATTGGGACATTTCTCAAAGATATTTTTATTTATTCTTAGGAAATCAAGATCTCTATAGGCCTTATTTAAAGAGTTTTTGCAAACATTGATGATTTCAGGTTGGAATATGGCTAATTCTTTTAAGATCGTGGAAGCTTTGAATAAAAAAATACCACTATTCCAAGAAAAGTGTTTATTTTTAATTAATTGTTCTGCTTTTAATTTATCTGGTTTTTCTATAAAGCTTTTTATTCTGCTTGAATTAAACTCCTTTGATAGCGGATTAACGGATTCAATATAACCATAACCAGTTGCAGCATAATTAGGTAAAACCCCAAAAGTAACTAAATGGTCATGCGAAGCAAAAAACTTACCTTCTTCAATAGAGTTAATATACATTTTACTGTCTTTAAAATTATGATCTGCAGAAAGAACTAATATCAAAGGATCATTAAATTCATTTTTTGCAATCATTGCTGCTAAAGCAATTGCAGGGGCTGTATTTCTACCAATTGGCTCTAAGAGAATAGT